>Ga0136611_10000014_pt1 | contig 95296 bp, 93 predicted proteins | sample AntDrymUQ2232306_2_FD_106645 | JGI IMG/M metagenome (GOLD analysis project Ga0136611, IMG submission 106645) | Polar desert sand microbial communities from Dry Valleys, Antarctica - metaG UQ223 (23.06) | ecosystem: Environmental > Terrestrial > Soil > Desert | place: Antarctica: Dry Valley... | reverse complement strand
GTTTACAAGCTTTATAATGGAGCCGGTGATAAGACTCGAACTTACGACCTGATGATTACAAATCAACTGCTCTACCAACTGAGCTACACCGGCGTTATGGAGTGAGCACGCGTTCGCGCGCAAAACGAGATACTAGCAAATTGGGTGTTTTGGGCGCAATCTTTCTTGGGGGTTAGGTGAAAGGGCAGTGAATCGCAACCCGAACATCCTTAAATAATTCCTAGTGCTTTCGATCTTTGCTTTCAATGCGGCCGGCCAGACGCCGAGGCCGACACCAAGGGTAATTTACGGTCCCGCAAAGGCTGCAGCGCCCGTTGCCTCGGGCCGTAACCTGTTCGCGCGGGCTTTATGGACTGTAGTCATCGTACGTACTCGCAGGCGATCCCCCCACCGGCGATTGGGTCGACTCCAGTAACAACGCGTAACAGTCAATGAGGCGACAGCCGGAGACTAGATCTCGCCCGTCGTTTTCTTTTTTCGATGTTTGAAAAAGTAAGCGAAGTAGTCCCACATCGACCACAGGGATAGGATCATTGCGAGCCAGAGCGCTCCGCGGCCCACGAGGTAGCCGAAGACCTTCCAGTCGTTACTGGTGAGGGCGAAGTCAACTAGATTTGCGAACGCGGTTTGGACCTCGACGACACGCCAGAAGAATGCGGGATAGTCCAGAGCGAAATTTGACACCGGCGGATTACCATTCGCGGCGGCCACGAGCAGCGCAACTACCGCGACGCATTGGGCCCACATCTTTAGCTTGCCCGACGTCTGCGCCTCGACGATCAGGCCCTCGCTCGCCGCGACACTGCGAAGTCCCGTGATGACGAATTCACGGCCGATGATGATCGCGACAACCCATGACGGAGCCAGCTGCTTTTCGACGAGCACGATCAAGGCTGCGGAGATTAGGAGCTTGTCGGCGATAGGGTCGAGGAATTTGCCGAGCGTCGAAACCTGATTGCGCCGGCGGGCGAGATGCCCATCGACGATGTCCGTGAGCGCAGCCATTAGAAAGAGCGCGATGGCAAGCGCGTAACCGCTGATGCCAAACCATCGGTCGGCCTCGGGCGTGAGAAGCACGACGACAAGCAGGGGCACGACAACGATCCGTGCAAGCGTGATGTAGTTTGGCAGATTCACCAAAACGATTTTAGATTCAATCGACCTTTCGCGGCAAAGTTCCGCTCCGACTTTCGCAAAAAAAAGAGACGGTCGTCGCATAACGAACCGCCTCGAAGTCGGAAGGAAAGTAATCTATCTGCCTTAGGGCCGCATGAAATTCAGCGCTTCGTGCGTGGTCGGGAAGTTATCGAGATTCGGAAACACCGTTTCGAGCGTGGTAGCATCCTGCGGCAGACCGAACCAATTTGCGAGCCGGGCCACATATTGGTCCGTTGACGTCGTCGGTATCCAGCGACCGCGCGGTGCACTACCGCCATCGGCGTCGTCAGGGCCGCCCTGCGTCAGGGTAGGGAAGTAGCTGCCCGCTCCGTCCTTGCGACGACTGCCGTAGAAATCGCCGCCATTCACCGAGCCGCCCATGACGAGCATGTGATTGCCCCAGGCGTGGTCGGAGCCGACCCCCGCGCCGGTTCCCGCCGGGTTTAGCGTGCGGTTGAAATCCGACAAGGTGAATGTCGTCACCGCTTCCTGCATATTTTCTTGTGCGGTGCTCTGGGCTCCGAGTTCGTCCCAGAAGGAGCGCATCGCCTGGCTGACCTGCGTGATCAAATTGCCCTGCCCGGCAACTTGATTGGAGTGTGTATCAAATCCACCGATCTGAACGTAGAAAATCTGTCGGGTGACGCCGAGGTCGTTGCGTTTCTTGATCAGGCGTGCGACCTGTCGGAGCTGCCGGCCTATGCCGGTATTCGGGAATAGGGCGGTGGTATCCTGCGACACCTGAAACAGGTCATTGGCGTCCATTGCAGCTTCGGTAACGCCCGCCGCTGCCTTGATGTAATTGGAGCTCGAAGCTGCAATGTCGTCCGTCCGGATCGCATTGAAGGCTGCGAGGCGAGAGTTATTGGTCTGGTTGCTTACCTCGTAGCCGAGGGGGCGCAGCACCTGGGCCAGCGGCGTATTCGAATCGGCGATCGCGAGCGGCAGCGTGACTTGTCCGTTCGTAAAAAGCTGTGCGCCGTTTATTGACGTGATCATCGGAATGAGCGGTCCCGCGGCGGCCATCTGGTCGGAGACACGTCCGCCCCATCCCGTAAAGGTGGGCGTCGCAGAGTTCGCACTCTGCGACTGGCTGACCTGATCCGAGTGCGAGAAAAGCTGGTAAGGACGCTGGACTGCGTTACCCAGAAACTCGCTGCGCAGCATCGGGCGTACGAGCGTGCCCACATTGACGACAGCCGCAAGCCGGCCAGTGGCCCACAGGGGATGGATGCCGCCATTGACGCCGCCCGCCACCGTTCCGAAATTTGGGTGCAGACCATATGTCAGCCCCGACATCCTGGGCGCGGCTATCGGGAGCAGGTTCGCCTGCGGGATCGCGAGGCCCTGTACTGCACGAGCGTTGCTGTACGCGGTGTAGTTACTCACCGTGGCGTCGTCGTGATTCGGGATGACGAGATTGTTGCCATCACAGCCGCCTGCCCAGTAAAGGCAAACGAGGGCCTTGTAGGGCGACGTCCCGCCATCCGTTTCCAGGGTTCTCTGCGCGAGTGCACTGATCGTCCCGAGATGGTGCATTTGGGTGGCGAGGGAAGCCATGCCAATGGCGCAGCCCCCGGATTTCTTCAAAAAGTCGCGTCGTGAGTTTTTCATCGTTTTTACCTCTGCACCTGATATTGGGTGGACGTTGCGACCAGATAGACGGCTTGTCGAACGCGGGTGAGCGTATCCGCGACAGCAACTGCCGCCACCGCGTTGAGGATGTTCGTTCTCATTGCAGGCGTCATCGTGCTATGAAGCATTCGTCGGTTAAGCTCGTCGACAAGCGCGGCGCCTGTAGGATCGGATGCGGAAATCGCCTGGAACTCCGCGAAATCCAGAGTCGTGCCGTTGGGGGCATCAGTGGATACCGTGACGGGGATAGCAGTAAAGACAAAACGGTTGACAAAGTTCGTCCTCTGGATCGAAGTGCCCGTAGTCATCAGGGCGAACTCAGGCCCGAGGATCGAAAGACCCGGCACCCTGTAGTCCGGCGGATAAAAATTGAACACCGTCGGAGACCGGAACGGAAGCTGCGCCATACCGAGGAATTCCCCGCGCTGGAAGATCACGCCGTCGCTGGGCATTCCCTGCTGCCACACCGCGAACATTCATCGCACGCAGCAGGCTGGTTGCATATTGCACGGGCTCTCTGAGCTTGCCGTAGTTCGGATCGGTTTTCACATCGCCCCGGGCTTCCGGGTCGAGCAGTATCGCACGAACGACCGCATTCAGATTGCCGCGTGTACCGGTGCCGTCGTTATTAAACTTTGCCGCGACGCGTCCTACATAGGCCGGCGTCGGATCGCTGGTAACGAGATGCTGAATCAGGATCTTACTCACAAACGGAGGGACATTCGGATGGTTGTAGATATTGTTAATCGCCGACGTCATCGAGCTCGCCGCATACGTTTGAATGGCCGCGGCGTTGCAGCCCGTGCATGCCGGGATATTAACGTTTTGCGCTCCCGGATAGGTGAGCAAAGTCTTGGTCGTTAGGTCGTGATTGTTGGTATTCGTAATGATCATCGGGTCGATGAAATTCTGAATACCTAGCGGCAGATTCGGACAATTCGCCTGCACTTGGCACAGATTCCAACCCGTCAGTACCTTCGTCAGGTTATCGACGCCGCTCTGCTGGTAGGTCGGGATCGGATTCCCCTGGCCGTCGAGCTGGAGCGTTCCGTCCTGATTGAGCATAAACAGGCCGATCGAAAAAAGCTGCATCAGCTCGCGAGCGTAATTCTCGTTCGGATTATTTCGCGTGCTCACCGCCATATCGAGATAAAAGCCCATCGCAGGATTGAGCGTGACCTCTTTTAAAATGTCCCTGTAGTTTCCAAAGGCGTTTCGCGAGAGGATCTTGTGATACTCGACCATGTGACGTCCCTGCTGGACATCGACGCCCGACGTTACGAGAATCTGATGAAGAGCCCAGGTTACACGATGACGGAGCTGTGGATCACCGTAGAATGCCTCGCGAAAGAACCATGACTGCGGCTGATACATCGAGTACGTGTCGCGATAACAAGTGAGCGGTATATTGTCGGCTTGGTTAACGTTGTCGCAAGTGGGATCGCTGTTAATGTTCGTAGTTTTTAGAGGATCGTTAGGGTAAGGATTGGCGGCCGACGGGTAGGGCATCTCGATCTGCTCGGTCAGCCATGTGCGTAGCCCGACGCGCCGTACGCGCATGTCGAGCGTTGGCGTTGTTCCGAATGTCGTCTGCTCTAGAAACCGAGCTCGATCGCCTGACCATCGATACCCCACGAATTCCGGTGCATTTGCCGTGCGGCCTAGTTTGGCTGACGTCGCCGAAACGGCCGTAGTTCCCAGCGGTGTCGGCTTCGCTCCCGGCAGCTCGCCAACTCCGCCGCCGATACGGCCGAAACCGATCTGCACGGAGTTGCTCGCGAGGCCCCGCCAAGTCACGTAGATCGCGAGATCACCGTCCGCCTCAGGAGCCTGAAAATACCCGATCTCGTCACGCATCTCCATCGTGAGCGCGTATACGTTCCGGGCGGCAGGCAGCAACTCGAGGCTGACAACCGGAAAGCGATACGAACGCCCTTGGCTATTCACCGCGTAAATCCGGAAAGCGTTGAAACGCTCGCCTTTCAGAAGCGCTACATTCGTAAGAAATAGCGTGACACGGGAGTTAGGTTCAAACGCTCGCGGCTCCGCTCGTTTGATATCCAACTTGCCGTATTCATTGGCGTCGATTGCCAATGCCCGAGTCGAATCGTAGTGACTCAACAAGATAGGACTTGGTGAATTAGGATCGGGATCGTCCTGACCAGAAACTCCGACCGCGAACGTAAACGCGATCAACGACATGACAACGGCTCGTACAAAAGAGCGATGTGATGTGCGTAACATATCCATTCCTCCGTAAACTTCTAAAAAAGACGAAACCGATTGTGGGATTGAAAACTGCGGCGATCGCGGGATGATGCCTTTAAATAATGTTTTGCAGCCCAAAGCCTATAGCATCCCCTGCGAAAGTGCAATACTCGTAACCCACTGAGTTCTCTGGGCGATTCGATACACGTCTAAGACGCCGTGCCCGGGCGCTTAGCCGATAAATCTGCATGAAAAAGATCAGAATGCGTTCGGCGCCGGAATTGGAATGTCGCTCGAGACGCCGAGGCGTGCCACCAGCCACGCGCCGTCGGAGCTTTGCTTGACATACCAGGTCCCGTCGCTCGGCCGGAAAACCGCGATATCAGTCTTGTTGTCGCCGTCATAATCCCCGGGAACCGGCCTGTCTCCGGGGAGTCCGAATACCGTGTCGGCGGTCTGACCGGTGCTGCTCTTCCTGATTCGCCATACTAGACGATTGTTGACGATTGCCCCGCCCGCAAAGTCGGTCGCACCGTCCCCGTCATAATCCCCGGGAATCGGAAAATCTACGCGCATCGTGCGCACCACATCCGGCGCCTCGTAGCCCGGCGTGAGCGGCGAGAGCCAAACCTCGAACCTATTGCCTCCCGAGCCATTTGTGAGAGGCGTTCCAGCACGGCAACATCGCTATATCCGTCGTTGTTGTAGTCGCCCATTGCGGGCTCGCGGCGTACGCCGCTGGCTGCGCAGCCGTCGAGGACATCCTTAGAAAATATATTCCCTTCTGTATTAACCAGGAGCTCGTAAATGAAGCAATTTTCGTTAGGATCTCCGTCGCCCGGGCGAAGGGTGTATACTGCCTTTTCCGCTTCGGCCGAGCCGAAGAAGTTGCGGCTCATGATGGGGCCGTATCCGCGAAAATAGCTCGTCGACAACTGCCCGGTCGTGCTCAGGCGTATCCAGTAGTCGCTCGCTTCCCAGGGAACCTTGAGCGTCTCTTCCCAAGAGCGATGGATTGCAAAGTCCGCCCGTCCGTCCGCATCGTAGTCGGCGACAGCAGGGCGATCCCCGCCAAGTCCCCACGAAACCTCGACAATCTGCCCAGTCAGACTGCTGATATAGAAATAAGTAGATGGCGTGCGCCCCAGGATCGTCCACTCTCCCGGGCGATATACGCTGATGTCAGTCTTGCCGTCGCCGTCGAAATCGAACTTTACGCTGTTATCCCGTGCGAATAGGTCAAATGAACCGCCTAAAAGCAGGCATAGTACCGCGATGCGCACGCAGAGCGGTGAGACTAGGAGACGAGGAGTCATGATTCGACCTGAATAAGGAGAGCCGGCAAAGGTTCTATGATTCTTGAGCCTGATTATAAATGCTTTTCACGACTCGTCAAGACGAACTATGGCGCGCAGCATCGAAGTCCATTCCTCCGCCGATTTCGAATCGTCCAGATGGAGCGGCAAGTGATAAGTGATAGTGACTCGGCGAAACAGCCCGGGCCATTTCCGCCCCTGCGGCCAGACTCGATTCGCGCCTGAAACTGTTACGGGGAGGATCGGTACGCCCGCTCGTTGGGCGATGACAGCAGCACCAATTTTAAAATCCAGGAAAGCGCCCTCCGCGAACTCTCTCGCACCCTCGGGAAAAACGACGATCGAATATCCATCTTTGAGCGAGCACAGCGATTCCTTGAACACGCGTGGGCTGTGATCGACGGGATGCTTTACCGGGAACGCTCCGAGCTGCCGGATCAGCCACCCGACGATCGGCCATGCAAAAGCCTTGTCGAACGCCATAAATCGGAATCGTCGACGCATCGGAATACAGATCCAAACAGGATCGATATAAGTTTGGTGGTTTGCGGCGATGACCAGCGGACCCGACTGAGCGGGCGGAATATTTCCGACGCCCTGGAAGCGCAGGAACCACAGCGGCTTGCTGATTAGCCAAGCCGCTGTGCGTGCTAGATCCTGAAGAAGAATTGGCGGACGATCTTTCACTTGTCACAAGCAGCGTAGTGCAGGCCTGCTGCGGCAAGTTTATGTGCTAGAACCGCTCAATGGCAAAATCGGTGGCCGTCGGCGGCATCTTTACGTCGAGTTGCGGCATGCTCTTCCCGGCGACCGCGCTTGACCGGACGCTTGAGCGACAAGCCCGCGCCAAACGCAGAGACATCCGAGAGCCGCGTGACCTCGGTCCACGTATTTGTCGTGTCGATCCTGACCTCGATTCGAGCCAGAAGAGGCAGAGAAATCCTCTGAAGGCGTCGATTCTCTGTGGAGGTTTGGACTGGTGAGCAGAATTCAACCTTAGCCTGTATTTGTCGGCCTGTGAGCGTGATCTGGGGGCCGTGTGGATGGTTTGCCTTGACAGGCTTTCGCCTGTACAATTAAGAAACAATTAAGGTTCAGTTTTTTCCAGAAAACTCGTCGTTCGACGGCCTTCAAGATCGTTAAAAAATAGATGGATTCACTCACAGATCGTACGCAAATTAATATCGAAGACGAGATGCGCCGTTCGTATCTCGACTACGCAATGTCGGTCATTATCGGCCGCGCCCTTCCGGATGTCCGCGATGGGCTAAAGCCTGTTCACCGGCGCGTTTTGTGGGCGATGAACGAACTCGGCAACACCTTCAACAAGCCTTACAAGAAATCCGCGCGAGTCGTCGGCGATACGATCGGTAAATATCATCCGCACGGCGACACTGCTGTGTACGACACGGTCGTACGCATGGCACAGGATTTCTCGCTTCGGTACATGCTCGTGGACGGGCAGGGAAACTTCGGCTCAATCGACGGTGACAACCCCGCGGCGATGCGATATACGGAAGTCCGACTTGCCAAAATCGCTAACGAAGTTCTAGACGATATAGAAAAAGAGACGGTCGACTTTCAGCCGAACTACGATGAGTCGCTCTCCGAGCCAAAAGTTCTCCCGACAAAGATTCCACTACTTCTCGTAAACGGTTCCGAAGGCATCGCCGTCGGAATGGCGACCAAGATCCCGCCGCACAATCTGACTGAGATTCTCGACGCGACGATCGCCCTGATCAAGAAGCCCTCAATATCAACGGACGAGCTCATTAGAATGGTGCCCGGCCCCGATTTCCCGACAGCGGGCTTTATTTACGGGCGTGAGGAAATCCATCGGGCATATCGTACCGGTCGCGGCATTATCCAGATGCGCGCGCGCGCCGTCGTGGATGAGGTCGGCCGCGGCGAACGAACTCGTGCGGCGGTTGTCATCAATGAGCTCCCATACCAGGTCAATAAAGCGAGGCTGATCGAGAAGATCGCGGAACTCGTGCACGAGAAAAAGCTCGAGGGTATCTCGGAGATCCGCGACGAGTCGAATCGTGAAGGTATTCGGGTCGTCGTCGAACTAAAACGCGACGCGGTGCCGCAGGTCGTACTCAACAAGCTCTACAAGCTGACGCCGATGCAGTCCTCATTCGGAATCATCAGTATCGCGATCGTCGATGGGCAGCCGAAAGTATTGACGCTCAAGGCAATGCTCGAGGCCTTCGTGGAGTTTCGCCGCGAGGTAGTGAGGCGGCGTACTGAATTCGAGCTTAGAAAAGCTCAGGCCCGCGCGCACATCTTAGAAGGTCTCAACAAGGCGATCGACGCGCTCGATCACATCATTCCGCTTATCCGTAATTCACGATCGGTCGACGAAGCGAGGATGTGGCTGACGGGAAATTTTACTGGTCTCGACGAAATCAAAAAATGGCGCGGCATCACGGGCGATCGATCGCACGACACCTTCGTCAAGGACCTCAGAAAGACGATAACGAGCCTGGAGTTTTCAGAGATTCAGGCTCAGGCAATCCTCGACCTGCAGCTCCGCAGATTGTCAGCTCTCGAGCGGCAGAAAATCCTCGATGAGTACGAGGCGATCATCCGGATCATCGCGGAGCTCGAGAATATTCTTCAGAACGAGCCAGTATTGCGACAGGTAATTGTCGACGAACTTCAGGAGATCAAACGCCTGTTCGGCGATCAAAGACGCACCGTTATCGTAGATGCTGGCGTCGAGTTCAGTATCGAAGACCTCATTCCGGATGAAGAGGTCGCGATCACCGTCACGAATGCGGGATATATTAAGCGAACACCAGTCGCCGCCTATTCGAAGCAGGGCCGAGGAGGAAAAGGCCGGCTCGGCGCAAAGGCGAAGAACGAAGATTTTGTCGAGCATCTTTTCATCGCGACGACGCACGCGTACCTAATGATTTTCACGGACGACGGGCAGGTCTTCAAGATGAAGGTTCACGAGATTCCCGAGGGCGATACATCCGCTCGCGGGAAGGCAGTCGTGAATCTCGTGCAGCTCTCGCAAGAAAGAAAGCTCGTAGCCGTGATGCCCGTCCGCGACTTTTCAGAAAAGATCTATCTCACGATGGTCACGAAACAGGGCGTGATCAAAAAGAGCTCTCTTGCCGATTATCAGAATATCCGGGCCTCAGGCATCAACGCGATCAATATCGATAAAGGCGACGAACTTCTCGAGGTCATCCGCACCGACGGCACTTGCCAGATCTTTATCGCGACTCACGACGGCATGGCAGTGAAATTTAACGAGACGGACGTGCGTCCGATGGGCCGCGCCGCACGCGGTGTTCGCGGCGTTAATTTGAGAAAAGGTGACAGTGTCGTGTCCGTCTGTGCTGTTTCGAAGGAAGGCGGCGAAAAGATGCTCTCCGTGTCTGAAAAAGGCTTTGGCAAACAGACGACTGTGGGCAGCTATCGCCTGACAAAACGCGGCGGCATCGGCGTCATCAATATGAAGACGACCGAGAAAACCGGCAAGGTCGTTGCTGCTTTCCCCGTCGAGGACGACAGCGAAATAATGATCATCACCCAACAGGCAAAGCTAATTCGCCTCGGCGTTGACAAGATCCGCGAAACCGGACGGAGCGCTCAAGGAGTCACACTAATAAAAACCGGCGAGGACGACCTCGTAACAAGCGCCTCGCTGATTCCGGCGGAAGCAGATGAAGAGGGCGGCGACGAAGGCGGCGAAGAGTAGGTGGCGTGATTCCTGTCCGAACCGGGAGCGATAGCGACTGACTTAGATCATCGTTCACTGTGACAATCGCTCTATACACATACGGTTGAAGTTATGGAATTAGCGCGAATTAAACAGAAGCCACGGACCGGCGAGGAACCGCTCCATTCGGACAAACAAAATCTTGATGTCAACGTGTTTGATCTCTGGCGATGGAGCGCTTCCGACCTTCTGAGTAACACCTCGCGAGGAGTATTTGCGGAGTTCATCGTTGCCAGGGCACTGGACATTCCGCTTGACGAAGTGCGAGATGAATGGGGACCGTTTGACCTTAAGACGCCGGAAGGAATAAGGGTTGAGGTCAAGTCCGCCGCTTTTGTTCAGAGTTGGGCCCAAGTCAAGCACTCGATAATAAGCTTTCGCGTACCTAAAACACGTGCTTGGAATCCTGAAACAAATATCTTAGACCCGGAAGCCCGACGCCAAGCACAGGTCTACGTATTCGCACTCCTTGCGCACAAGGAACAGGAGACAATTGATCCGCTCAACGTAAACCAATGGCATTTCTATGTATTGCCGACATCTGTTCTTAACGAAAGGACACGCAGCCAGCATTCGATTACTTTGCGAACACTCGATGCTCTTTCGGGTGGTTCCGTGTCGTTTAACGACTTACGAGAAGCAATCCGGAAGGCCTCTTTAGCACAATAACCAGCAACAAGCAGGACGCTTTTTCTTGATGCAGACGCTCCTTGTCTGAATGCACGAACTCGTAGTCTGAATGCAAAAAGGTTTTGCATGAATGCGGAACTCCGCAACGATACCTACAGGCAGCTCCATTGACCGCCGACCATCATCGCGGGGGCTCCCGTTCCGCCCGGGCGACACGGTGTGGTCGAGCGTGCGCAGGTTGAGCAGTAGACCATTGTGCCGTCAGCCTTGGCTTTAGGCAGGGCATTGATAGGGAAATGCGACAGCTTCACGCCCGAGTTGAACTCGACGTCGGTGCCAAATACCGTAGGATGCCCTGGAACTGAGCCTTCCCCGACCTGGCCCGTCATAAAGATGATCGAGGCCTTGTCAAAATTATTCTTCGTCCCGCCGACGCATCCGAGGATATAGCCGTCGTAGCAGAATCGATCACCGGTCGAGTAGATGCGAACGCGATCGTCGGCCTTCCACGTACTGGGCCCGTATGAGGTGCCGAGGGAGACGATGGTACGGCGCGCATTCATTATGATCGGATCGCCGAGGATCGAATTAATGATACTGATCGCGTGCGAATAGTCGCCCGCCTCGGGATGCTTTATCGCGTTGTACACGAGGGACGCGGTCATACTCTCGCACTGCGATCCGATGATCGTTGTGATGGCGCTGTCGAGGATATTGATGAATGTGCCGCCGAGCGCATTCGGAAAGCCGCCCGCAAACGTGTCCTCGATCAGGACAGCCCCGGCGCGTTCGAAATGCATCGCGTTAGCATTTTGTCCGGGCTGCTTTTTAGGATTTGTAAACTGCGTAGCGGTGATTCGCCAGTCGGTGTTTCGCGAGTCGACGAAAATGCCTGTGTCGCGATTGTAGATGAATCGGCAGGCGTGAATTTTTATGTAGTCGAACTGCCAGGAGAGATTCGTCTGCTTGAGCGCCTGGGCCGAGATCCCGCGATTAAATCGATTGAAAACCACGCGATCGAAATTAAAGCCCTGCGAAGTTACATACGCGCCGGTCGCTTCGACGCCTGTCGTGCCGACGTCGCTCTGAGCGTACAGCTCGATGTCGCGAAAGGTGACGGCTTCGACACACTCACCAACCCGAAAGAGAGATTTATTCGACCCCGCAAGCGCGATGCGAGACGGATTATTGCGGACGAGATCGCTTGTCGAAGCTCCGGAATGGAGGCCATTCGTGCCGACTATCGTGACGCCGGAGGCAAGGGCGATAGTCTGAGTGACTAAATACTCGCCATCGGGGACGGTCAGCGTGCCGCCATTGTTAGAGGCCATCGCGGCCATCGCGCCCTTAAAGGCAATGGTGTCGTCAGCCTTGCCATCGCCAACCGCGCCAAAGTCCCGAATATTATAAAAACCTCGTTCACGCGGCTCACGCTGCGCGGCCCAATTATAAGTAACCGTACCAGCGAAGCGATCGCCGCCAAACGAAATCTTGTAGAGCTTGTCTTCGCCCTCGAAACACCACTTGTAGTCATTGCTGCTCGCACGCAAGGTCGCGGTCTTGCCGTCGCGCATCGAGACCGTACTGTCCGTAGCGCCGCAAGATTTTAATTTCAATGGCGTGGCACCGTTCATATCGGTGATAGTGATCGGCGTGGTCGGCGGGACATACCTCACAGCACAAACCGCACCCGTCTGCGTCGTGGGCACGTCGACGATGATGTTGTAGCCCTCGAATCGATTTTGCGCCGAGGCGGCGATGGCGGACAAACAAAAGATGACGGCGATGAGTGTGAAAAACTTGCGCATAATGCGCTAATTATCGCTCAAGAGTCGCTCGATGGCGAAACTACTCGGGAAAGAGCGTTGGATTTTGTAAGGTCCTCGGCGGAACCGGAAGTTCGAAATGCTCGAATGCAAGCCGCGTTGCCATTCGGCCGCGGGGCGTGCGGTTGAGAAAGCCTATTTGCAGCAGATATGGTTCGATGATCTCTTCGATCGAGTCGCGTTCTTCGTTGATTGCGGCGGAAAGAGTGCCGAGGCCGACCGGTCCACCGTCATACTTTTCGATGATGGTTTTTAGCAGCTTGGCATCGCGTTCGTCGAGACCGTATTCGTCGACTTCCATTCGATTCAACGCGTCGGCAGCTACCGCCTCGTTAATTTCGCCATCGTGATCGACCTCGGCAAAATCTCTTACTCGCCGCAGTAGTCGATTTACGATTCGGGGCGTGCCTCGACCGCGTCGAGCGATTTCCTTTGCACCTTGTTCGTCGACCTCGACGTTTAGGATATTTGCTGAGCGCTCACAGATCGTTTGCAGTTCGTCGATGCCGTAAAAGTCTAGATGAAAGATGATCCCGAAGCGGCCGCGAAGCGGAGCCGTGATCATTCCGGGACGCGTCGTTGCACCGACGAGCGTAAACTTCGGCAGCTCGAGCTTAATCGATCTCGCCGCCGTGCCCTGACCGATCATGATGTCGATGCTGTAATCTTCCATCGCAGGGTAGAGGATCTCTTCGATCGCGGGATTGAGGCGATGGATCTCGTCGATGAACAGCACATCGCCTTCTTCGAGATTTGTGAGAATGCCGGCGAGATCGCCCGCTTTGTCGATGATCGGTCCGGCGGTGGATTTGAGCGACGCTCCCATCTCATTCGCTACGATGTGCGAGAGCGTCGTCTTGCCGACGCCCGGCGGGCCGGTGAGCAGGATGTGGTCCAAGGCCTCGCGCCTTTTGAGCGCCGCTTTCATAAAGACGCGAAGGTTCTCCTTTACCTTCTTTTGCCCAATGTAATCCTCGAGTCGCGCAGGCCGGAGCGTCGCCTCGAATTTCGACTCCTCGGGAGAGAGGTCTTCGTCTCGAATATTTGCGGAGGCGGAATTGGTCATCGTTATTTAGTTGAATATTAGCCCCTTGGTCCATAGCGCCAAAATGTCCATCGAGAATGCCACGGTGCAGTGCAGCATCAGGCCGAGCCAGATGGTTCCATTGCGGTAACTGATCCAGCCGAGGAAAACGCCGGCGATGATGGCGGCGGCTGCCTCCGGGAACGGTTTTTGAAAGTGGATCATCGTGTAGGGAACTGTCATAGCGAGGATGGAATAGAGACCGAGCTGCCGCTTGAGGCTGTGAACAAGAAATCCGCGGAAGAAGAATTCCAAACCAAAGAACTGCAGAAAATAGATCAGCTCCCAGACCAGTAGCGTCGACGAGAGATAAGGCGAGCCATCGTAAACCTGCAAGAACGGGTACTTTTCCGAAAAGCCGGCCGTCAGCGACATCGCGTAAGTCAGCGGCAGCATTAACGCGATGCACCCCGCGAGCACCTTTCCGAATCCCGGATCGATTTTGGCGGCAAGGCCTATCTCTTTAAGGTTGCGCCGTTCGACAAATTTTACCCACAGAGCAGGTATGACGAAATAGAAAAAGAGAGAGACAAAAACCCACCACGTTAAAGCGTAGAGATTATTCGCTGTCGGGTTCGCGGCTTCGCGGCCGATCCGGTCGAAGGGCGTGTAACTCAGAACAGCTTCGAGATAGCGAGGGTCCTTGAAAAAGTTGATGCCGGTGAGACCAACCGCCGCATAAAGAAGCGCGAATGTAGTACGACGGTCAAGACGCCCGAAATCTTTCCCGAGCTGAGCGACGAGGTCGAGCACTATTTTGCGAGGATCTGCAGCGAGCGGCGGAGGAGTTTTTGAACGCTGATCTCCGTACCGTCTTTTACCGCAGCCTGCAGGGCCTTTTCTGCGGCGACGCGTTGGTAGCCGAGATTGACGAGAGCCGAGAGAGCATCGTCAAAATTGGATTCGCCTGTCATGCCACTGGCATCCACAGACGCGCCGTCCGAGCCGGCAGCCATCGCGATCTTGCCAACCTTGTCCCGCAGCTCGATGACCATCCGTTCCGCGGTCTTTTTTCCGACGCCGGGAATCGTTGAGAGCTTTGCGATATTGTCGCTGCGGATGGCGGCGATCAGCTCGTCCGTGCTCATCCCGGAAAGCATTGCGATTGCGGACTTTGCGCCAATGCCCTGGACAGCCAGGAGTTTTAGGAAGAGATCGCGTTCGCGCTCGGTCCTAAATCCAAAGAGTGAGAGTGCATCTTCGCGAACATAGGTGTAGATGCGCAATTCAGCCGTTGAGCCGGCCTCGCCAAGTTCGTAATACGTCGAGAGCGGGACGAAGACCTCGTACCCGACTCCATTCGTCTCGATAATTACGGAATCGGGACGTTTTTCGAGAAGCTTTCCCGCGAGATAGGCGATCATCGGTGTTTCACGTCTGAAACGACAGATTGTAGAGTAGTACTTCGAGGTTTTGCAACGGCTTTGCTAACATAGTCATCACAGCTGATGCTTGAGGTTTAGCATGAAACTTAACGGATTTATAAAAAGAGCGTTTTTCTTTCTCACCGCTTTTGCGCTTGGCATCACCGCCACGGGATTGTTATTCGGATTCACGGCGCCGCGATTCGGTCATAAACATCGCGAAGGCAAGCGACAATACATTCATGATCTGAAGGTGCAGGTAGCGGCGCTCACAGCTCAGAACGCGGAGTTGTCGGAACAGCTCGAAAAACACCACTCGGACGTTAATCACGCCTGCGGAGTGGGCACGGGCTCGGGCGATGGCTGGAAGATGGGGGAGTTGCCTTTTGCATCCCCGCCTACGGTTCCAAGGGCACCGGCCGCTCCGCATAAACACAAATAGTTTTGAGCCAACCGGAGCCGCAGATTAACGTCGCAGACTGCGTGTGTTAATCAGTGGCTTCCTCGTTTATGGACGAACTTTCGGCGCGAAAACTAATCGTTGAGATCGGCAAACTCCTATACGGACGCAGCTATGTTGTCGCGTCGGATGGGAACGTGAGCGTGCGCCTCGATGACGGGCGCATACTCGCGACGCCGACGATGACCTGCAAGGGCCGGATGACGGAGGATTCGCTGGCACTGACGGATATGTCGGGGAAGCCGCTAAGCGATAAGCGGGCGTCGAGCGAGCTTTCGATGCATCTGCTGATCTACGAGATGCGCCCGGAGATCAATGCCGTCTGTCACGCGCATCCTCCCCACGGAACTGCGTTTGCGGTTGCGGGCCTTGCGATCGATGAACCGATCTTGTCCGAAGTGATCCTGACGCTCGGCTGCGTGCCCCTAACCGATTACGGGACGCCCTCGACAAGCGAACTGACCGAGTCGATGAAGCCCTTCGTCGCCCACCATAATGCGCTTTTAATGGCGAACCACGGTGCCGTCGCGTATGGCAGCGACCTGTGGCAGGCTTTCGATCGATTAGAGACACTCGAGCACACCGCAAAGATAGCAATTCTCGCAAGAGCCCTGGGCGGAGCGAATGACCTCCCGGCGGATGCAATTCAAAAGCTCGTAAATATAAGAGAAAAAGCAGGTTATTTGACCGAGTCGGCGAGATGTCAATCGTGCGGGTATCTCGGCGAACACGGAATAGCATGCGGCGACAAGACGCCGATCCAGGTTCCGGCGGCTTCGAACGGAGCAAAAGTTTCACTTACACGCGAACAACTGATCGAGCTTTTGAGCCAAGCGGCTAACTTGAGTTAAACTCTAGGCGAACTTACGCGGTTTTTTTCTTCACAACAAATTCTACGGAGCGTGAACTAGATGCAGGAAGCATTGGGAATGGTCGAAACAAAGGGGCTCGTCGCGATGATCGAAGCTTCGGATGCAATGGTCAAGGCGGCGAACGTGCAGCTCGTCGGCTATGAAAAGATCGGTGCAGGATTCGTCACCGCGATCGTTCGCGGGGACGTCGCCGCAGTCAAGGCCGCGACCGACGCCGGGGCAGCTGCCGCGCGGCGCGTCGGCGAACTAGTGTCTGTCCACGTCATCCCGCGTCCTCACTCAAGCGTTGACGAGACGCTGCCGGTCGTTCGCAAATAGTGAGGAGTGATAAGTGCTGAGTGAGTTCACTCCACTATTCACTATCACTATTGACTATTTTAATGATCATTGCCCGCATCATCGGCACCGTCGTCTCTACCCAAAAGGACGAACGTCTCCACGGCAAGAAATTGCTGATAGTAAGGCCGATCAATCTGGACGGTTCTGACCAGAGCGGCTACGTCGTCTCAGTCGACACGGTCGGGGCAGGATTTCACGAAAAAGTAATTGTTGTTTCAGGCTCGAGTGCTCGGCTCGCAGAGGGCAATAAAGATTGTCCGGTCGACAGCGCGATCATCGGCGTCATAGACGAGATCGATTTCACAGACGAGGCGAACTAACATGCAGATCGCCCGCGTTATCGGTACCGTCGTCGCCTCCGTAAAGAATGCCAAGCTCGAGGGACGCAAGTTCCTGATCGTCCAGACCCTCGACGCCGACCTCAAAGCGAAAGGGACACCGACCGTCGCACTCGACGCGGTCGGTGCCGGCGTCGGCGAACTGGTTTTTTGGTGTCGGGGAAAGGAAGCGTCGTTCCCGTTCAAACGCGACGAGACGCCAACCGACTGCACAATAGTTGGCATCATCGATTCCGACTCTCACGTTTTTCGGAGATAGATGTTGCTCGCAAAGGTCATCGGTAACGTCGTCGCAACGCAGAAGAATCAGCGTTACGAGGGGACGCGTGCGATGCTTTGCCGTCAGATCACACCCGCGGGCGAAGAAATGGACTACACATGTATCGCCCTCGACTCGGTGAGTGCAGGTGAAGGCGATATCGTTGTTATTGCTCAAGAAGGATGGTCCGCGTCGACGGCCGCAACCGGTAAACCAGGTGCCGCGATCGACTCCGCAATAGTGGGCATCGTCGACTACGTTGACCTGCTCGAGCCGCAATGAAATCGAGTGTCGAGGCGGAAAACCCGTCGGAAATCGCAACAGTGTTTGCCGCAATCGAGCGTCTCAATCATCGCCTCGACAAACTCGAGAACGCCGCAACTTCCGTACTCCCATCGCCAAGTCTCCAGAGGCCTCATCCGAGCATCGACAAACTAAACATTCTCGAATCGATTGTCGATTCAATATTTAAAGAAAAGGCCTGTCAGTTTGAACCTGACAAGCCTTGTGACCACTGTTCGATGTGTAATTCGCGTGGGTTTTAGCGGTTCGCCGGCTGCCGCCGAAGCGAGTTTGCATCCCCGACACTCGGTGCGGTTCGAGCACCTTCCTCCGCTTGAAAGAAGGGTTCTTCCTTAAATCCGAGCAGGCCTGCTGTTAAAACCGCCGGGAACGAGTTTCTGGTTGTATTAAAATCCTGCACGGCCGTTCCGTAGTCTTGGCGCGCCGCGTTGATACGATTCTCTGTGCCCGACAGCTCATCCTGCACCTTCATAAATGCGTCATTTGATCGCAGCACAGGATAATTTTCCTGCAGCATCAACAGACGTCCGATGGTCCCTCCAAACGAGTTGTTCGCGTCGATAACAGCCTGTTTCTGCTCCGGCGTTTTGTCGCCCTCGGTGCCGGCTCCCGGCTGCTGCGTTGCGTTTAACAGACGCGAGCGAGCCTCGGCGATCTGACCGAAAACTTCCTGTTCCTGGACGCCTGCCATCTTGGCTGTTTCCACGAGGTTAGGAATGAGGTCGGCGCGTCGCTGCAGCGAGCTCTCGACGTTTGACCACTTTCCTTTGACGTTCTGCTGCTTCGAGGTCAGCTCATTGTAACTGCAGCCGCTAAGGCCAACCGCAGCAAATATTACAAAGCTAAGTAGTATTGCCCTTTTCATTTTGTTCTCCTGTGTGAAGAATATCGACGGATTCGATTACCTTCTCGATCTGCTCCATGTATTCGCCAAATAGTTGGTTCGCGTCCGAATCACTCAACGTCTGGCGGCCCTTATTCTCACGTATATCGAATATCTTATCAAACGGCGCCTGGTCAAGGCCGAATTCTTTTACGGAGATCGAGATTATTTCGTGCTTTGTAGCGGGCGGTTCCGCGCCGCGCCTTAAAATTAAAACAGCCCGGAACAAAGCGGCAAAACTTGTAAGGCTCTCCGCCATTAATCTCGCCAGTCCGTCTGCAGACGCGGATGCCGGAATATACTGACGCCGCAGTAGCAGCAGTTTACTTCGCAACTCATATTCAGCCTGATGGCGGAGGAATTTATCAGAAATATTGAGCCCGGCTAGCACGTCCTTGCCGTACAAGACCTTGTGTGCGATCGACATCTGGTGGAACTCGATGGGGAAAACGTCAGCCGCGTTCTGGAGCTCTGAGACGGTAAAATATACCGGAACCGGATGGCCAAGCCGCGACCATTCGCGAATGCTGGCGTGCGCGTTTCTAAGGTCCTGCGGTCTGATTTTCTTAAGAGCGATCAGTATGTTGTAGTCAGATTTAGCATCGAGAAAGTCGCCTGCCGCGGCGGAGCCGTACAAGATCACTGACGCCAGATTATCGTGGTGCGTCGAGATCAAATCCTCGATAAATGCCGTAAACTGCTGTGTCATTCTACCAGTCTCCTCCGGCACCGCCGCCGCCAAAATCTCCGCCGCCGCCAAATCCACCCCAGCTGCTGCCACCGCCGGACGAGCCTCCCCAATCGTTGGACGATGAGGAACCGCCCGAACCGATCACGCCGCCGATGATCCAGGGCAAGGCATCGGCAATCCCGCTCTCGCGTCTGCCGCCGCCCCCGAATGCACCACCGCCCCAGCGGCTGGGATGTCCGGAAGTAGGGCCTTTGCCTGATCGGCTAAATATCATCACAAGTATCACTAATCCAATCGCGAAGCAGCAAAACGTCCCGAGTGCCCCGCCGCCGATACTCTCGGTTGGGCCCCTCGCGGGTTGGCCTTCGGCTGTCGGTTCTCCCACGCCGCCCTTTCGCTCGATCGTCGCCATATAAGCGTCGAGCGTGTCAGAGATGCCTTTTGCGTAATTCTGCTTCCGAAACTCGGGAACGAGAAATTGCCGCTGGAGGCCGCCGACTACGCCGTCGGGCAAGTCGTCCTCGAGATCTCGGCTAACCTGCGTGAAATACTTACGATCGTCCACGGCAATCATAAGCAGAGCACTCGGATTGTCATCTTCCTTTGAACCTATTCCCCAAGCTCGTGCTACCGCGAGCGAGTAATCAAATATTGGCCTGTCGCCTGTCGTACGCACCACCACCACCGCGAGCTCGGCCGAGGGTGCGGTCTTTTCTTTAAACGCCTTGAGCTTCTGCTCTAGAGCCTGCTTAGTCGGCTCATCTATTACACCTGCAAAGTCGTTTACGAAACCAGTCGGTGCCGGGAGAGGCGAGGCGTACTGCGACGCGGGCAGGGCCTCTTGCGAGAAAACAGTTACCGCGGCGACCAACAGTATGATCGCCAGAATGGTGGCCGAAAGTGGGCGTATTGTTTTCACAGAAATAGTCTGGTTTGATTTACGAATTCGCGTCCTGATTGTTCGGCAATTAATTTCGATTTGCCGACACAACACGGGCGCGAAACACACGCTTTACCTCGTGTACGAAAGGATGTGCATCGGCATATTCTATCAGTTCTGAGTCGGTCGGGTTATCGCTCAACGTAGGCATCTCGGTGGGCTCGCTCGCGAGCGTCGGGATCAGATGTTCGAACTCTCTCGAAGGTGCCTTAGCCACGGCCGTGCCATTGCCGTTTGCGACAGTCGTGCCGGGCAGCGGTATCCCAACCAGCTGTTCCACCAGTTTATGGGCTGAGGCAATATGTTTCAGGTCGTCGCCCAGGAGTGATAGCTTCTCCTCGTAGCCGTTGTCGAGGCGCTCGTCCGGAACGTGAGCGAGTTCCTCGGCGGACAGCGACGCCAGGCGAACCGGTATTGCTGCAATAGAATCGATCAACGACGCGCTCCTGGGCGTTATTGGAATCGTCGGCTGCGGGGCCGATTGCTCATTCTCGCTCTGATCCAGGTGAAGAAAGTCGGGCGGTTCGTCCGGCCAAGGCTCCTGGTCGTCGGACTCCTTGGATGTAGCGGTCGGCGGCGCCTGTTTAGCAGTCTCCGGAGGCGTGACAACCTCCCGAGCATGACGGGCGGGGGCGACAGGCTCAACGATTAGAGTTTTTTTTTCCGCGGTGGCTGAAGCGGTTTGCTTGAGGTGAGATGGCGGCACGGAGCCCGAACCCAGCGCCTCGAGTCGCTTAAAAATCTCCTCGATCGGTGCTACGCGGCGCATCTCGATGAGGCGGATGAGGCCGATTTCGATCACGTGACGCGAGTGCGCCGCTTCCTTAAGTTTCGTCTCGGTTTCGGCGACGGAATTAAAAAATCTGAGCAAATCAGCCTCGGTAAAGGGCTCGCCGAAAGCCGCCATTTCTCCTGATGAGAATAGGGCCGATTCGAGAAGCTGATCCGACCGACCCGCAATCTTGAATACGAGTAAATCCCGCAGCACGCCGAGCAAATCCCGGGCAAAATTTCTAAGGTCGTGCCCCCGCGTTATCAAATTATCTACCACGTCGAGCAGCGCCACGGCGTCGCGCTCGATGACCGCATTCATAGTCCGGGACAGTATCTCGACGCCCGCGAAACCGAGTGATTTTGTTACATTCTCGGCGGTGATCTCGTCACCCGAGAAGCTGATCACCTGATCGAAGTTGCTCTGTGCATCACGCATTGAGCCCTCACCGGAGCGTGCTAATTCGCGCAGCGCATCATCGGTAATATTGACCTTTTCAGCATCCGCAATTAGCTTGAGGCGCTCGAAGATCTTTGACAGCGGGATGGTGCGAAATTCGAACTCCTGACACCTCGAAAGAATCGTTTCCGGTACCTTGTGGAGCTCGGTGGTCGCCATGATGAAGACCACATTTTGAGGAGGCTCTTCGAGGGTTTTGAGGAGTGCATTAAACGCCTGCTTCGATAGCTGGTGGACCTCGTCGATTATAAAAACTTTGTATCGATCGCGTGCGGGATTGAAGTTAATACTTTCTAGAATAGTTTCGCGGACGTCGTCGATACCGGTATGCGACGCGGCGTCAATTTCCAGCACGTCGATCGAGCGGCCCTCCGAGACCTCGACGCAAGATGGGCAAGGATCAGCGCCGTTAGTCGAGCACGGGAAGAGGTTCGGTTTGTCAGTCTTGTGACAATTTAGAGCCTTAGCGAGAATGCGGGCGGTGGTGGTTTTCCCCACACCTCGAGAGCCGGAAAACAGATAGCCGTGGTGCAGGCGATCGTGCTCGAGAGCGTTTCGCAGCGTCTGCGTGATGACCGCTTGGCCGGTCACCTCCTCGAAAGTTTGAGGGCGCCATTTGCGTGCGATTACCTGATAGCTCATTCAACGAAAAATGGAGAACTGAAAGTGGAAATATAGAGATCAACGTGCATTCTACATTGTCCGCTATCAATTCTCCATTTAGGAAGAATTGGCGGCCCCAGACTTTACCGCAACACAAGCTGAAATTGCTACCGTTGCTCGATTCCTCGCCTAGCGGAGTTCACAACTCAAACCTTGTGCGGAGCCTGGGGCCAAATAAAGCTTGGGGGAGCCTGTCGCCGAAACGTTGGAGCTGAACGCGTGTACCGCCAGCCGAGTAAACAGGGTGGAAGAAAATCTCAACGTTTATATATTAATGATGGCGGAAAGGGTGGGATTCGAACCCACGGAACCCGTTAAGGCTCACAGCATTTCCAATGCTGCCAATTCAACCACTCTTGCACCTTTCCGAATGCTGGCGGAGAGGGTGGGATTCGAACCCACGGTACCCGTTAAGGTACAACAATTTTCGAGACTGCCCGATTCAACCACTCTCGCACCTCTCCGCGCGAACTTACGATGATACTCGTTTCGCCAAGCCGAGTTCAAGTAGCGGCGGGATTGTCTTTCTGCCGCCTTTGCTTAAAAAAGGTCTGCAAAATCCCTGCACATTCCTTAGCAAGAACGCCGGACGTAATCTCGATCCGGTGATTGAGGGTCTCGCTTGTGCAGATCCCAAAATGTGTAACGGCTGCCCCGAAGCGCTCGTCAAAGGCTCCGAAGACGAGCCGTGAGACTCGAGCGTTGACCAGGGCGCCGGCACACATCGCGCACGGTTCGATGGTGCAGTAAATCGTCGCGCCGGGTAATCGGTAGTTGCCAATGCGTGCACCGGCGCTGCGCAACGCGAGGATCTCAGCGTGGCCCGTCGGGTCAGAGTTTGTGATCGTGTTATTCGATGCTTCGGCGAGTACCGAGCCTTCTTGACTTATGATGATGGCACCAACCGGCACTTCGCCGTCGGCCTCCGCCTCGCGGGCGAGACGAATTGCACGCCGCATCCATTTTTCGTCCATCTCATGCATCCGATTCGAGAGTTTACTCCACGACGACAACTCTTTGCGCCCAAATCGTTAAAGTAATAAACTTAAAGTCCTAACGCGGCTCTCCACGCGACATCTTCATCAAGCGAGTCTATGGACGACGAGGTTCGAGTCGGAAACCGATCTGGCGAGGAGGACATTCATATAACGAATGTCCCGCCGGAGTTTCGCGATTTCGCCGCCGAGGTGACGAAGCGGGCGCAAAAGCCGAAATCGACTCCTGAAACGATAGCCCGGAAGCTCGCCCCAGCGGAATTCAACACAGCGATTGTTCACTTCTATCGCGGCGAGATACAGCGATCGAACATTTGGCGCTCGCGACTCGATGCGACGACGAACTGGGCCGTGATCACGGCTGGTGCCACACTTTCGTTTGTCTTCTCTTCTCCGGATAATCCGCATTTCGCTATCCCGATCAACACGATTCTGGTCTCGATCTTTCTGTTTATGGAGGCGCGACGGTACCGCTATTACGAGGTCTGGGCGAATCGTGTACGCGTGCTCGAGACGGGTTATTTCGCGCCGATGCTGTCGCAGCGAACCGTCGCACCTGACAAGGAATGGGCCGAACACGTTTCGGCAGATCTCATCACTCCGCATTTTACGATCAGCGAATGGGAAGCCGTGGGTCGCCGTCTCCGTTCTAATTACCTATGGATATTCGTGCTTCTCGGTCTATCGTGGACGCTCAAGGTGTACATACATCCCTCGCCAATTCCGACCGTGAGCGAGTCGGACCGCCGAATCTTCTGGGACATATTTTTCCAGCGGGCTACGGTCGGCCTCGCTCCGGGCTGGCTGGTGGTTTTGATGGGAGCGATCTTCAACTCCCTGATATTCTTCGTCGCATTCGGTACGCTGAGGCTTCGCGATGCGTCGAGCGAGATGCTGCCGTCCGACAGCATCGAGTGGCATCCGCTGCGACAAGTGTCGAGCTGGGCCGAAGAAAATCTAAAGCGCCGTAACACGAATCGGCGGGCAAAAAAGGCACGGCAGCGCGTGCGTTCGATTCATAAGACCGAAAGTTAAGGAGAATATTTTTATGTCATCAGTAGATCTCGAAGATCGCGGCAAGGCCCTCGAAAACGAGTATTTTCGCAACCGGGAAAGGGAAATTATCGAGAAGATGAAGGCCCGAATCGACAGCGAGAATTCCCGAAGCCTCGAAATAAAATGTCCGAAATGCGACGGCACGCTGGTAGAGACGGATTTCCAGGAAATTAAGATCGACGTTTGTAATAAATGCAGCGGCGTATGGCTCGACGCCGGCGAGCTGACGCAGATCGCCGATCGCGATAAAGATGCGGGTTGGTTCGGAAAATTATTCTCGTAGATTTACTATGCGTACCGAAGGAAAATTCCTCGCATTCTGGGTGCTGTCAGCCTGCGCCGTCTTTGCAGTAACCGGACAGACTCCCGTCGCGACTCCGACATCGAATGTTCGATCGGAAGTTCGAGAGGTTTTCAAGCGCTCACTTGCAGGCCAGAGCGTCGAAACACGAAAACTCGACAGCAAGCTGATGGGCCGCGAAATGCCGTACCGTGTGATTGTGCCCGCGGGTTATGACGCGTTGAAACTTCGCGAGCCAAATGGATATCCGGTGATCTATCTGCTTCATGGTCTTACCGGAAGCTATTCAAACTGGACCGACAGGACAAAGCTGGCAGAATACGCGACAGCCCACAAGTTCATTATTGTCACGCCCGAAGGGGAAAACGGCTGGTACACCGACTCGTCGACCAAACTGAACGACAAGTACGAGAGCTACATCATCAAGGAGCTGATCCCGCAGATCGAGAAGGATTTTCGGGCTAATCCGGGTCGGGAAGGTCGCATAATTGCCGGTCTTTCGATGGGCGGATTTGGTGCTGTGAAGTTTGGATTGAAATATCCTGAGATGTTCTCGCTCGTCGGGTCGTTCAGCGGCGCCGTGGGTGCATCGTCTTACCGCACGCTTGAAGAATTGCCGCCCAGCCTTCAGAAGATTTTGGTCGGTACATTCGGCGAGCCCGGGGGCGATACGCACACGGCAAACGATCTCTTCAAGATCGTCAGCGATGCCTCGCCGCAGAAGATCAAGGCGATGCCCTTCATTTATCAGTCATGCGGGACGGAAGATTTCCTGATTCAAAACAACCGCGACTTTCTTGCGTTACTTAATCAGAAGAGAGTTCCTCACGAATATCGAGAAATGCCGGGCGGTCATACCTGGGCGTTTTGGGACGATCAGGTGCGCGAGTTTCTTGCTGTCGCGGGGCGGCGGATGAGGAACTAATTCGTCACTCTTATGCTCAATTTTGCCATCGACACGGCTCGCGACGCGGGCCGTTTGTTATTAGAGAAGTTTGGGACCGGCGTGCGCATCCAGATGAAGGGCGACATCAATCTCGTTACCGAGGCAGACCTCGCGAGCGAGGCCTTGATTATCGAGCGCATAAAGTCGCATTATCCGCGACACTCGATCCTCGCCGAGGAATCCGGTGAAGCCGTCGTCACCGGCGGTGACTCTACATGGAAATGGATCATCGATCCCCTCGACGGCACGACAAATTACGCACATGGTTACCCATGTTTCTGCGTTACTATCGCCCTCGAACACCAGGGTGAGATTGTGATCGGCGTCACTTATGATCCGACACGAAATGAGTTATTTTCCGCAGAGCGGGGCCGCAGAGCGAGTCTCAACAACAAACCTATTCGTGTTTCGAAGACCGAGAAGCTTGGCGATGCGCTTCTGGTGACGGGCTTTCCGTACGACATAAAACAGCGGCCACGGTTTGAGCGAAATCTGGTTGAACTGCTAAGTAATTCTCGCGGTGTTAGACGTGACGGTTCAGCAGCGATTGATCTCGCATATGTTGCGTGCGGACGTTTTGACGGCTTCTGGGAAGAAGGCCTCAATGCCTGGGACGTCGCGGCGGGGTTGCTGATAGTCGAAGAAGCGGGCGGTCAGGTCAGCTATTATGACGGCACGAAACTCAGCATCTACAAGCCGCCAATCTGCGCGACTAACGGGCTGATTCATTCGCAGATGTTGAAGGTGCTCGGCTAGGGGATGTACGCACTCGGGACCGGTTTCGATGACGGCGTCCCGAAATTCACCGAAGCGAATCCAGCCGTAGACCGGAGCAGATACCAAGTCGCCGTGCCCGACCCGTCCGGTCTGTAAATTGCGATATCTGATTTCCCGTCACCGTCATAGTCACCGACAGTTGGCACGTCACCAACTATGCCCCAAGATGAGCCATAGTAAACGTAGCCGTTCGTCAAAAGGATATAGAAGTCCGGCAGGTTTGAGTCGTTTGTAGCCCTGAACACGGCGACGTCGGACTTGCCATCGCCGTCGTAGTCGGCCATTACCGGTTTGTCGGTCGGGAGGCCAAACGGGAACGCGAGGTACGAGTTGTCGGAGCTCCTGTAGAAATGCCACTCGCCGCCGGTCGGCCTGTATACGGCCAGATCGCCCAAGCCGTCTCCATCAACGTCCGCCATCTGCGGAATGTCGCCATTCGCGCCGAACTGCTGAGCAAAGGCCTGATTCCCGAGGCTTCGCAACTGATACCAGGTTCCATTCGACGGCCGGAAGACGGCCAGGTCGGCTCGTCCGTCTCCGTCGAAGTCGTTGGGAACGGGCTTGTCGCTAGCAAGTCCAAATGCAGTAGAGGTGACAGTTGATGTGCGGCTCGATATTATCCACCACGCCCCGTCGCGGAATATTGCAATATCCGTCCTGTTGTCGCCGTCGTAATCGGCAGGCGCTATCGAGTCCGTGGTGAGGCCAAAGAATGTAGACATTGCGGAGCCGCCGCTGCTCGGCAGTACATCCCATCGAGCGTTCGCTAAGCTAAACGTCGCGACATCGGTCTTGCCGTCGCCGTCGAAATCATAAGGTGCCCGAGCGACCCGCTGGATCGTGATGTCGTTTCCGTCACCGCCCACATAGCTGATCTTGAATGCAGAATTGAGCGGCCCGGCAAAGATCGTATCGTTCGGCAGATTCAGAAATGTACCGTTGATGGGATCGGACCCGTCGTTCCTTACGATCACGAACGAATCTCCGACTGCCGGGCGAAAGCCTGCCCACGGAATAGGCGCGAGTTGGGCGTTATTTAGATTCACAGCTCCGGTAACATTCAGTTGGTCGTGGCCGTTCGTGCCCGGCGTCGTGCCGCTCAGCTTGCACGCATAAAGCCCATTGGCGGTAAAAGTGAGCCCGTTGGAAATATTGAGCACACCTGTCGGCGAGGTAAACGTGCCCGCGCTTATGGCGCCTTGTATAACGTTCACGGAGCCGACAGTGCCTGTGCCGCCGAAACCGCTAAGTGCGAATCCACCGGTTGTCGGGCTGTTGACCGTGACGTTGCTCGACGGAATATTTGCATCGACGACAAAAATGCCGTTATTGAGCGTTATCGGACCGCTAAAACTGGTCGCCGCGATGATCGCACCGGCCCCTACGCCATTTTTTATTACCGTTCCCGAACCTGAGATCAGACCGATGCCCACAATTCCAGCGCCGTCGATCGTCAACGTATTGCTGCCAATCGACAGAATCACGAGCGTCACCGTGCCGCCGCTACCTGCGGCGAACGTCTGGGCCCCGCTAAGCGTGACCGCGAGATTGAATGTGTGCGTTCCGGCGGCCACATTTACGCCATTCGTCAATCGGATCGGATTGCCAGCAAATGTGTAGGCACCGCCCTCGACGGCGATCGAGCGGTATGTGGTGAGAAACAGGGTGTTGTTATTATTCGACTGCTGCGGCGCCGCCGCGGGGAAAACGAGGTCGTCGTTGGCCGCAGGGGCACCGGCCGGCATCCAATTCGCTGAAGTTCCCCAATTTGCGTCTCCCCCGGCACCGGTCCACGTCTTCGTCGCTCCGAACGCCACTGAGGGAACAATTACCGCTAGCAAAATAACAATCAGTCTCATATAGAAATTATTCAGCTCCAGTATAGCACCGCTCCGAGCTATGTGTGCGTGGGGTTTGGCACTTATATGCGGTGTGCTAACCTTGCATTTTCACCTATATGTCATGGTTGCGCAGAGACAAGCCTAAGATTCAGGGCACGAACGACGATGTGCAAACGGTAAAGACGGAGGGCATTTTTGTAAAATGTCCCGAATGCGAGAACGCCCTTTACAAACGCGAGCTGACTGAGTCGCGCGAGGTATGTACGCACTGCGGATATCATTTTCGCTATACCGCGATCGGTAGGCTTGACGACCTGTTTGACGAGGGTGTGTATCAGCGGCTCGACGAAGATGTAACATCCGGCGACCCGTTGCAGTTCGTCGACTCCAAACCCTACATAGATCGCATCGAGCAGGCCAAGGAAGTCTCAGGACTGCCCGAGGCAATCATAACCGCCGAGGGCTACGTGAATGGACATTTGACCTACGCCGGAGCGATGGATATGTCATTCATCGGCGGTTCGATGGGCTCCGCTGTTGGCGAAAAGATCACGCGTTTGATCGAATATGCCGTCGAAAAGCGGGGTGCGGTCATTATCTTTGCAGCATCGGGCGGCGCTCGAATGCAGGAAGGCACACTCTCGCTCATGCAAATGGGCAAGATCTCAGCAGCGCTAGCACGACTTCACGAGGCGAAACTTCCATTCATCTCGGTGCTGACCGATCCGACAACGGGCGGCGTGACCGCGAGTTTCGCAATGCTCGGCGATGTCATCCTCGCCGAGCCAAAGGCGTTAATTGGATTTGCCGGGCCTCGCGTGATCGAACAGACGATTCGCCAAAAACTCCCCAAAGGATTTCAACGGAGCGAATTTCTCCTGGAGCACGGAATGGTCGATATGGTCGTAGACCGCCGTGAGCTTCGCTCGACAATAGTTCGAATGCTCGAATTTATGATGATCGTAGAGCCTAAATCAGAATCGACGGCGGGCGCGACCAAATGAATCTCACCGAGATTTTACGCGATCTGTACGAACGCGACCTCGATAAGCTGGCAGTCGAGATCGAGGCCTTCGGCAGTGAGAAAGATATTTGGCTCGTGAGCGGCGCGGTCTCGAACTCAGCAGGCAATCTTTGCCTTCACATCTGCGGGAATCTTCTTCACTTCATCGGTGCGACGCTCGGCGAATCAGGATACATTCGGGATCGCGATTCTGAATTCGCGCGCAACGCTGTTCCGTGCGAAGAACTTCTCGCCGAGATCGCCGCGACTCGCGACGTGGTCGCTCGAACCCTTTCCAATCTCACGGCTGAGAGACTCAACGAAAATTATCCTACCGAGGTCTTCGGGCATTCAATGACGACTGCGTGGTTCCTCACGCACCTTGCGACGCATCTCAATTATCACCTCGGCCAGATTAACTATCATCGCCGACTGCTTGCCTCGTGAATTTTCAGGAAGCTGAGACTTATCTTTACTCGTTGGGCAACGAAGTGTCGGCGATGAAGCTCGGGCTCGAGTACATCGAGAAGCTTTTAACGGCGCTCGGAGATCCGCAGAAAAAATATCTAAAGGTGCAGGTCGCGGGAACCAACGGCAAGGGCTCGGTCTGTGCGTTCCTCGATTCGATCTGCAACTCGGCCGGCATCGCCACGGGCACGTTTACTTCGCCGCATCTCATCTCAATCACGGAGCGTGTGCGAATCAACGGCGAGGACGTCAGCGAAAAAGATTTCGCTCGATTCGCGAGTATTGTCCGCGATACGGCGGAAAGCCTTGTCACGAGCGGTGAGCTCGAGACGACGCCGACCTTTTTCGAACAAGTAACAGCAATTGCCCTGCTCGCATTTGCTGAAGCAAAGGTCGATCTCGCCATCCTCGAAACCGGCCTTGGCGGACGCCTTGACGCAACGACCGCCGCCAACGCCGAGATCGCCGCCATCACGCGAATCGATCTCGATCATCAGGAATATCTCGGCGATACGATTGAGCAAATCGCTGCAGAGAAGGCGGCAATTATACGCACAGATTCGAGAGTCATCGCGCTCCGTCAGACCCGAAAGGCCGATCAGGCGATTATCGGAAGGTGTCGAGAAGTTGGAGTCGAGCCGCGATGGGTAGGGACGGTTGAAAAGCAACATTACGACGACGAGATCTCTGCAATGGTCGCGACTTTTAAGACCTCGAAAAGCTCGTATCCCTGCATTGCACTTTTAGGAATGCGGGGACGCCACCAGCTCGAAAATGCGTCTATTGCTATCACGATCGCGGAGGAGCTCCAAGATGTGGGTCTGGACATTCAACTCTCCATCTTCGATGCATCGATAGAGGGTGTCACGCATCCCGGCCGGCTCGAATACGACGGAAAGTTTATCTTCGACGGCGCACACAATGTTGGCGGTGCGAAGGCGTTGGCGGCGTTTATCGCGGAGTATGAAAAGCGGCCCATTACGATGGTTTTCGGTGCGATGAATGACAAGAGCGTCGCGGCGATTCTGTCGATACTCGCCCCGATTGCGGAAAGGATGGTGGTAACCGAGCCGTCGAATTCTCGTTCGCTGGCATACTCGGAACTTCTAGAGAAATTGCCGTCCAGTCTGTCAAAAGAAAAAACGTTTGCGACCGACCACGTCCAAAAGGCGATCACTATCGCCCGCGAGATCACGCCCGCTGACGGTATTATCCTCGTCACTGGTTCGCTCTATCTCGTCGGTGAAGTTAAGCGAATTCTGAGCTCACAAATTTGAGATTTTGGATTTCAAATCTAGAATTGCGTTATGCACAAATTAGTTCTTATCCGCCATGGCGAGAGCGAGTGGAACAAAGAAAACCGGTTCACCGGCTGGAAAGACGTTGACTTGAGCGAGAAGGGAATTGCGGAGGCCCACGCTGCGGGAAAGCTGCTGAAAGAGCAGGGGTTCACGTTCGACGAAGCCTATTGTTCGGTGCTCAAGCGAGCGATCCGCACGCTTTGGATCATCCTCGACGAGATGGACCTGATGTGGATACCGCAGACGAAATCATGGCTGCTCAACGAGCGGCATTACGGTTCGCTGCAGGGATTAAATAAGGCTGAGACTGCCGCGCAGTTTGGCGAGGAGCAGGTGCTTACGTGGCGTCGCAGCTACGACGCTCCGCCGGGAATACTCGAGGAAACGGACGAGCGCTGGCTCGGGAAGGATCCTCGCTACTGCACGATCGAGCCCGGCAAGTTTCCCAAGTCCGAATGTCTAAAGGACACGGTCGAGCGCGTCGTGCCGTATTTTGAATCGGAGATAATGCCTAAGGTAAAGGAAGGCAAACGCCTGATCATTGCTGCGCACGGCAACTCGCTCCGTGCCCTCGTCAAATATCTCGACTCGATCTCCGATGCCGACATTGTCAAGCACAACATCCCGACCGGCATACCACTAATCTACGAGATCGGCGAGGATATGAAGCCGATCAAGAACTATTACCTTGGCGACGCCGACGCGATCAAAGCCGCGCAGGACGCAGTCGCGAATCAAGGCAAGGCTAAATGATGTGGCGAAAAGCCGTCTTCATCATTCTGGCGATTTTTGTTCTGAGCCCGTATGGCTCGCCGCCGGTCGCGTTAGCTTTGGGCCTTGCGATCGCATTCACTATCGAAAATCCTTTCCCTGAAATCGAGGGGACGGTGACGAAGTATCTCCTGCAGGCATCAGTCGTTTTGCTCGGATTCGGGATGAATCTCGGCGCGGTTTACAAGGCCGGCCGCGACGGAATCGCGTTCACGATCGCGACGATCTTTGGCACGCTCGTACTTGGCTTTGTCGTCGGAAAGCTGCTCGGTGTTGCTTCTGGAACCTCGACGCTGATTTCAACGGGGACAGCAATCTGTGGAGGCAGTGCGATCGCCGCCACTGCTCCTGCCATCGGTGCCGAGAAAGACGAAATTACTGTCTCGCTCGGAACAATTTTTATTCTTAATTCGATCGCATTATTCCTGTTCCCGTTCATAGGACACGCCCTCGACCTCACGCCGACGCAGTTCGGCATATGGTCGGCGATCGCGATTCACGATACGAGTTCGGTCGTCGGTGCGTCCGCTGCCTATGATCCGCAATCGCTGGTCATCGCGACAACCGTAAAGCTCGCCCGCGCGCTTTGGATCGCGCCCATCGCCCTCTTATTTGCATTCATCTATCGAAGCAAAAATGGCGAGAGCAATGCGAGGGTCGCCATTCCTTGGTTCATCGTTCTATTCGTCGCGGCAACGGCAATTAGAACTTACGCGCCGGTCTGGATTCTGCCGAGTTTGTGGGACTCATTCGTCAATCTGGCAAAGGCCGGCCTCACGATTACGCTTTTCTTTATAGGGGCCAGCCTTTCGCGTGCGACGCTTGCTAAGGTCGGCTATGGGGCCTTGCTGCAGGGCGTCATTCTCTGGATCGTTATCTCAGTAGTCGCGCTTTTGGCGGTCTGGAATTTGGTATAATCAAGACCAAATGGAACCGGCAAAATCTCCCAACACCGACGTCGTCGTCGAGCTTAAGCAAAAGAAAACTCGCGGCGTCGTGAACCCTTCATTAGTACGCGGGATCGCCTTCATCATCATCACGTTTTCGCTGGTCGTCTGCACAGTGTTATGCATTCTCGCGATCTGGGAATTCACAAAATCTGATGCCGTCTGGCGTGCGATCGCGACGTTCATTGTCGTGAGCATCGCGACGGCGATATTTACGTTTGTTAACGAGAAGTTAGGCTAATACGTCGGCTTTCACCGCACATCTTTTTCTGCTACCATATTCGTTTCAGCAATGAACGAGAATCCTATCTGTAATGAGCATTGAGCAGATAACAGTACGCGGAGCGCGGCAGCACAATCTTAAGAACATCGACGTCGACATCCCGCGCGATAGGTTTGTCGTGATTACGGGGCTGTCGGGGTCGGGCAAGTCCTCGCTCGCATTCGATACGATTTATGCGGAAGGGCAGCGGCGTTATGTCGAATCGCTATCGGCATACGCGCGCCAATTTCTCGATCAGCTGGAGAAGCCGGACGTAGATTCTGTTGAGGGCCTTTCGCCTGCGATTTCGATAGAGCAAAAAACGGTTTCACGTTCACCGCGTTCGACGGTCGGAACGGTTACGGAAGTCTACGACTTCCTCCGTCTTCTTTTCTCTTCGATAGGCACGCCGCATTGTCCAAACTGCGACTTGCCGATCACCCGGCAGTCGGTCGATCAAATCGTGAACGGCATTCTCGATCTGCCTGAGGGTGAGCGCGTGATGGTACTCGCGCCCGTCGTTCGCGGACGGAAAGGTGAATTCAAGAAGGAACTCGAAAAGCTACACAAGGATGGCTTCGTGCGTGCACGTGTCGACAGCGAGATGCGAGCTCTCGATGAAGCGATCTTCCTCGACAAGCGAAAGAATCATACGATCGAGGTCGTGGTTGATCGTCTGCTGATGAAGGACGGCGTGCGCGATCGCCTCGCCGAATCGGTCAAAACGGCGCTAAAGCTTACCGGCGGCGCTGTTCTCGTTTCCGTCATCGACGGCGACGAAAAGCTGTATTCAGAAAAGATGGCCTGCGTCGATTGCGGCATAAATATCGCGCCGCTCGAACCGCGTTCATTCTCGTTCAATTCCAACTTCGGTGCGTGCAAACGCTGCCAGGGAATCGGCACGGTGATGGAGATCGAGGCCTCAAAAATCGTGCCGGACGCGAAGGCCGCCGCGGGCAAAGTTAATTTTCTAAGCGGCGTCGATAAGACAGGTGCGGGATTTCTAAAGGCCGCGCTGCTTGCGATCATCGAGAAATTTACCGGCGGCGATAAGCTTGAACCGCCGAAGCTAATTGCTCCAACGACGAAAGCGAAACGTACGCGAAAGCGAAAAGGGGGCGAGGCGGTTGCCGATGACGCCGAAAGCTGGCTTAAGAAGCCGTTTAGCGACCTGCCTCTGGAAATCCGGGACGCGTTTTTTAATGGGACCAAGCGGCGCCTGACATTTCGCCACGGCGATTACAAATTCGAAAGAGACTGGCGCGGTGCGATGCGGTCCATGACCGAGCGGATCGAGAATCCGCCTTCCGAGAAAACAAAGGCCGCTCTCGAAGATCTAGTCGGGCCAATACCGTGTCCCTCATGCGAAGGGAAACGACTGCAGCCTGAGAGCCTCGCGGTGAGGGTCAATGGTCATGGAATCGCAGACTATACGGAGCTGCCAATTTCCGATTCGATTACGCGGCTGGATCAAATTGCCTTAAGGTCACGAGATGAAAAAATCGCCGGGCTCGTTCTCAAGGAGATTCGCGATCGCATGCGTTTCCTGGATGCCGTCGGCCTGGGATATCTGACACTCGGACGCGCCTCGGCGACCTTGTCCGGCGGCGAGGGCCAGAGGATTCGCCTAGCTACACAGATCGGCTCACAGCTTCGCGGCGTGCTTTACGTCCTCGACGAACCGTCGATCGGCCTCCATCCACGCGACAACGGGCGACTGATCGATACGCTGCATTCGCTTCGCGATCTGGGAAACACGGTCCTCGTGGTCGAGCACGACGAGGAGACGGTGCGTGCGGCCGATTATGTGATCGACCTCGGCCCTCTCGCGGGTTCGCACGGCGGCGAATTGATAGCGGTTGGCACACCGGCAGAGATCGCGTGCAACCAGCTGTCAATGACCGGGAAGTACCTTTGCGGCGAGCTTAAGATAGACGTGCCCGACGTTCGCCGCCTGCCGAACGGTAAGCGGATCAAGGTCAACGGCGCACGCGCATACAATCTCAAAAACGTCGACGCCGAGTTTCCGCTCGGATTGTTGACCGTTGTTACCGGCGTTTCGGGTTCGGGCAAATCAACGCTGGTCGAAGAGATCCTCTATCCCGCACTGTACAAACACGTGTACGAGTCGGCCGTGGGTGGCGAACCGCTCGAGCACGACAGCGTCGACGGGCTCGATCTCGTCGATAAGATTATCGAGATCGATCAGAAACCGATCGGCCGCACGCCGCGCTCGAACCCGGCGACATTTACGGGATTGTTTTCGCCGATACGCGATCTGTATGCGATGCTGCCGGAATCGCGTGCGCGAGGTTACAAGGCGGGCCGCTTCTCGTTTAACGTCAAGGGCGGCCGCTGCGAGGCGTGTGAGGGCGGCGGGTTAAAACGCATCGAGATGAACTTCCTGCCCGACGTTTATGTCACCTGCGATGTGTGTCGCGGCCACCGATACAATCGGGAAACTCTGGCGGTAAAATACAAAGGCCTCTCGATCGCCGATCTGCTGGACACAACGATCGAGGACGCTCTGCCGCTGCTCGAAAACATTCCAACGATTAAGCAAAAGCTTCAAACCCTGCTCGACGTCGGACTCGGCTATATCAAGATCGGCCAGTCGTCCACTACTCTTTCCGGCGGCGAAGCCCAACGGATCAAGCTCGCGAAAGAACTGTCGAAACGCGCGACCGGCAAGACAATATACATCCTCGATGAGCCGACGACCGGGCTCCACTTCGCGGATGTTCATAAACTGCTCGACGTCCTTCAAAAACTTGTCGACACCGGCAACACCGTCATCGTCATCGAACACAATTTAGACGTGATCAAATCCGCCGACTACCTAATCGACCTCGGGCCCGAGGGCGGTGCAGGCGGCGGAAAAATAGTCGCGACGGGCACACCGGAAGAGGTCGCAAAGGTTAAGAAATCCTACACCGGCCAGGCATTGAAGGCGGTGTTGTAATCATCAGTCAATAGCAACCCGTTAACGGACAGCACCGGACGGCTGAATTCCGCTCGAAGGCCCGTGCAAAATTCGCGAATTCCTCGTACAATCCTTTCGGTTCCGGCCCAACTCCCGCTGCGCCGCGGTCATATTGATGGATTAAGGAGAATCGAATAATGCCCAAACACCTCATTATCGCAGTCGCGATTTCCGCATTCGCAGGGTTGGCAGTGAGTTGCTCCACCAGCGGTGGTTCAGCGTCGGAGAATGCTTCGGCTAAAGTTCAACAGCCAGCCAGCAGCGAACAGGCATCAGGCCTGACAGAAACCGAAAAGCCCGAGCCGGGCAAAGGTAACGTGAGGGGCAAAGCCCTTTTCAATGAACAGCCGGCGGTCGGTGTGAAAGTGAAGTTATGCAGGACCTTCAGCCAATTTGGAGGCGGCTGCGGCGGCGAAATTTTTACCGCACTAACCGACGCCGCGGGTGAATACCTGATCAAAGGTGTGACGCCCGGCGTTTATGAAGCGCTGACGATCCAGGTGTTCGACACGTCATATTACGTATTCGCAACATCCGGCATCGTATCAGCTGCAAAACATACGATCGAGGAAGGCAAGACATTTTTCGTCGAACCCACTCACCTTTTCAAGAACGATCTGAAGCTGACGGCGCCAAAGGCCGGTGCAAAGGTTGCTGCGGAGCCTGTTGAGCTGAAATGGACGGCATATCCCGACGCCGAGTACTACAAGCTCAGCATATTCGCTGACACCGCAACCGGAGCGGCCACGGACTATGACTATATCAACAAGCGCGTCGACGACGTTTCGTTTGCGCTCGACAAACCGCTGGCCGCAGGTAACTATTCGATCAAGATCGAGGCCTACAACGCGATGGACCGTAAGCTCTCGCAAACCCCGAGTGATATGAAGTTTACCGTGAACGCGCCGAAGTGAGTGCAGCGTGCCGATGAAGAACGGCGCGTCTTCTGTTAAGATAAGAAGGCGGTGAAGGGAATTGGCTGCTACGGACGCCGAGATTCCGGTTAATTCGCGATCGCCTCGGTCATTTCCTTAACAGCTTGGTTAAGTCCGACAAAGACCGCCCGACTGATGATGTTATGGCCGATGTTGAACTCGGTAATCTCCGGAATGTGCGCGAGGGCGGCGATATTGCGGTAGGTCAAGCCATGGCCGGCGGCGGCAATTAATCCCAAGGATCGTGCATGGGTAACCGCGGCCCGGATGCGTTCGATTTCCGAAGTGGCCTTCTCCGCTCCCTCTCCGTGAGATGCACGCGCGGAAAGGGTCATGCCCGCGTATTCTGCCGTGCAGAGTTCTACCTGTTTCGCGCCGGTTCCGTGGGCTGCCTCGATCTGTTCGAGATCGGGATCTACAAATAAACTCGTAAAAATGCCAGCTTTATCCAGCCGCGCTACAGCAGATTTGGTCGTCTCGAAATTCCTGACGACATTCAGCCCGCCCTCAGTAGTAACCTCGTTGGGGCTCTCGGGGACGAGCGAAACAGCGTCAGGCATAGTACGCAGGGCGATCGCGAGCATCTCTTCAGTCGCGGCCATCTCGACGTTCAGGTAGATCGTTACCACGTCGCGGAGCAGCTCGATATCCCGATCCTGAATGTGCCGACGGTCGCCGCGCAGATGCACCGTAATACCATCGGCGCCCGCTTGTTCGCAGATTAACGCAGCGGTGATGATCGATGGCTCGATCGTTTTGCGGGCCTCGCGAATCGTTGCGACATGGTCGATATTAACGTTTAGCTTTGCGGTCATCACCGGAAGTTTAGCCACGAATTATCCGAATGTCACGAATGGAGACTTGTTGAAACGTCACAGATTATATTTACCGCTTCGGGCATTCCCGCGGATCTGCGCGAGCTCAGAAATTATTCGCCGCGTGTCACGCAGAACGCTGACCTTAGAGCCTGCGACGTCATTCCACCTGACCGGGATTTCGGCAAGACGAAGTTTGTGATAGTCCGCGACAAAAAGAAACTCTACATCAAAGCCAAATCGATCTATCTTCATCACATCAAGAAGCTGACGAAACCTCGACATTCGAAACGCTTTGAATCCACATTGGGTGTCTGCAAACGGCAGTCGGGTCGCTGTACGGATGAGAAGGTTCATCACACGCCCGCCTTGTTCACGTCGCCAGGGCTGATGCGTGCCGATAAGTGTGCGATCGAGGGCCCTCGAGCCGAAGGTCACGTCGTACTCGCCGGAGCGAATGGGATCGACAAGTTTGGGCAGCTCGTCAATCGGCGTAGACAGATCAGCGTCCGAAAATAGAGCAATCTCTCCCTCCGCCGCAAGGAGCCCGGTCTTAACGGCGAAACCTTTACCGCGATTCTCGTCGTACGTGACGACGCGCGTAGGAATCGAGGCGAACTGAGTCGCCGCCAGGCGCGCGATCTCAGCCGTGTCGTCGCTCGAGCCGTCATCCACAACGATCAACTCGGATCTGAGGTCATGTGTTGACAGATACTCGAGTGTCGCCGTTACGGATGAGCTGAGACGAGCCCGCTCATTGTAGGCCGGCATTATAATTGAAAGGTCTTTGGTCATCGGGAGATGCGGTAATGGTAGGGTTTTGAATGCGAAAAGTAAATTGCAGGTTACAGCAGCATTTCCGCATCAAAGTCACTGTCTCAGATGTGCTACAATCGAGACGTTTGCTCGCGAAATATGGACAAAAGATTGCCGATCGTCGCCGTAATTCTGGTCCTCGTTGGGGCCGTCCTGGGCGGTGTTTTCGGACGGATGCCGATTACGACATCCGCCGAAGGCGAGGTGACAAAAGAGCGCGTCGTTACAGATTACAGTGAGGCCTTGCGGCTCGTTGAGGCAAACTACGGCGGCAAAGTAGATCACGAGAAAATCACCGACAGCGCGATGCAGTCCACGCTCTGGGTGCTCGATCCGCATTCGGCGTATTTCAGTCGCGAAGACCTGAAGAAGCTCGATGAAGAGCAATCGTCGCAGTTCTTCGGCATCGGCGTGTCGATTGTGCAGCGCCGAGGCGGCGTTTACGTCCAGTCGATCGTTCCGGGAACGCCGGCCGATAAAGCCGGTCTGAGATATGGCGACCGCATTATATCCGTGGATGGCCGCGACGCTCGCGAGTGGACGAGTGCTGAGGTCTCCAAGAATGTTCGCGGGACGAAAGGTACGAGCGTAAAGGTTGCGGTAGAACGCGTAAATTCTGACAAGGCTCTTGACTTTGAGATAGTTCGAGGCGGCGTACCTCTGCCGTCCGTTCGCAACACATTCATGCTCCCTAATGAAGTCGGCTACATAGGCTTCACCGGCGGTTTCCAACAGACGTCGGCCGATGAGGTTCGCGACTCCATCAATTCCCTAAAAAAGCAGGGAATGAAGAGCCTCGTATTCGATCTTCGCGGCAATCCCGGCGGGATACTTGAGCAGGCGGTGGAGATCGTGAGCGATTTCGTGCCGGCCGGGCAGACGGTCGTCTCCGTCAAAGCACCACGTTCGGGTAACGCTCGCGAATTGAAAACAGCCAGCGGCTCGCTCGAGAAGTTTCCGGTTGTTGTGCTGATAAACGGCAGTTCGGCATCCGCTTCTGAGATCGTCGCTGGAGCCTTGCAGGATTATGGGCGGGCTCTGGTCGTAGGCACTGAAAGCTTTGGGAAGGGCTTGGTACAGAGAGTCTTTCGACTGCCCCACGGGACGGGGATGACGCTTACGACAGCCCGATATTACACGCCGTTTGGCAGGTCGCTTCAGCGCGATTATTCGAGCGGCTCGATTTACGAATACTATTCGCACCTTGATGCCGCCGAGGAAGAAGGTGCCGTAGATGCCGCCCCTAAACCAAAGGGCGTGCCCGTGACGTTGCCGGATGGCAGAGTTTTATATGGTGGTCGCGGAATCGAGCCGGACGTACGGATCGCGGCCCCGCCGACGAATGCACTTCGTTTCCGAATTAATGAAGCAGCGTTCTTCTTTACGAGACAGCTGGTTGCGGGAAAGGTTGCGGGTTTTGAGGGACTGCGGAATGAGAAACAGAACTTTCGCCTCGCCCTCGCTCCGACTGATTTTGTCGTGTCTGACCGGTTATTCGAAACGTTCCGTAATTTTGCAATCGCGGACAATCTCCTTGGTCTGAGTGCCGAGAATGTCGACAGCCAGCTTGCCTATGCGAAGATGCGTATTCGGGAAGAGTTGGCGACCGCAAACTACTCGTCCGAGGCGGGCATTCAGGTGCTGCTCGAAGGCGATCCGCAGGTCATCAAAGCCGTTGAACCGCTGCCGGAAGCGGCGCGGCTTGCCAACAGCAGTGCGATCATGCGGGCGTCGCGGTAGGTGAAATACAGCTTATTGATGGCGACGTTTCCGTTGAGTATGGAAGCGTCGTTGTTGTTTTCTGCCGCAGAGAGTTTTTATGTATAAGCAGATCGGAATTCTAACGGGCGGCGGCGATGCACCCGGTCTCAACGCCGCTATTCGTGCCGTCGTGCGTACTGCGATCGGCGAATTTGGGATGAAGTGCGTTGGCATTGAGGACAGCTTCGAGGGCATCCTCGGTGAGACTCATACCGTAAAATTGACGACTAAGAGTGTCAGTGGAATCCTTCCGCGCGGCGGTACGATCCTGGGAACTCGCAACCGCGGCAGCTTCGTAAAGATGGTGGATGGAAAGCCTTCGATAAAGGAGTTGCCCATCGGTGAGGCGCTTGCAAATCTCGACATTTTGGGCATCGAGGCTCTGATCGCGATCGGCGGTGAGGGCACGCTGGCAATAGCCGATCAATTTCACAAACGCGGGTTCCCGGTCATCGGGGTTCCGAAAACGATTGATAACGATCTAGCCGCTACCGAGCTTACCTTCGGATTTATGACGGCGATCGACATCGCGACCGAAGCGCTGGATCGGCTGCATACGACCGCCGCTTCGCATGATCGCGTGATGATTCTCGAGGTCATGGGGAGAAATACCGGTTGGATCGCCCTCCATGCCGGACTCGCCGGGAGTGCTGATATAATCCTGATACCGGAGATCCCTTTTTCGCTCGATTCGGTTGTAGCAAAGGTGCGGGCCCGTGAAGAAAGCGGCTCACGCTTTACAAATATCGTCGTCGCGGAAGGGGCGAAAGAAGTTGGCGGTGCCGAGATGTATTCCGACACTGAAGAAATGCGGCTGGGCGGGATAGGCGAGTACATACGACGCAAGTTGGAACCGATGACCGGTAAGGAAGCACGATGCGTCGTTCTCGGCCACCTGCAGCGAGGCGGCAGCCCGAATGCATTCGACAGGATGCTTGGGACAAACTTTGGGGCGTGTGCGGTCCGTGCCCTCGTAAGCGGCGAAGCAGGAAAGATGGTCGCCTTACAGGCGGGCACAATAGTGACTGTCCCGATGTCCGAGGCGTGTGCGAATATCAAAACCGTGCCGGTCGACGGACAGCTGCTTAGAACTGCCCGCGACATCGGGATCTCATTCGCGGCGCCAAAGCAATCGAAACTCGGCGAACCTGAGATGTACGAGGTACGTACGCTGGGGTCATAGGTTTATATGGAAGCAATCAAAGCGAAGTTAAAGGCGGAGTTGGAAGATTTAGAGAGCGAGCTGCACTTCAAGCTGCCAAAGGCCATCCAGCATGCACGCGAGTTTGGCGACCTGAGCGAGAACGCCGAATATAAGGCAGCAAAAGAGCGGCAGACTATGGTGCAGGCCCGGATCTCGCTGCTGAATCAGCGTCTGATGGAGGTCGAGTCGATTGACATCTCAAAGATTCCGCATGACGTCGCGGCCTACGGCTCGGTGCTGGTTCTGTATGACACGGATAAGGAAGAAAAGATCACGTACGAACTCGTCACCTCGGAGGAAAGTGACCCGGACAACGGCAAGATCTCGACCGTTTCGCCGATCGGCGCGGCCCTGATGGGTAGGGACGAGGGCGACGAGATTCGCGTAAAAACGCCGACGGGTTTTCGCATCTTTGAGATCACGCGATTGACGACGATTCACGAAAAGAAGTGAGCCTTCGGCGGTCAGGGGTCGGCAGTCAGCTTTATCGATTGCTTTGCTGAAGGCGGGTAGCGGAGAAGCTGAATGCTTGGAGCGGGCATAGGACGTGGGGCGATGAGCATCATTAATGCGATGGTGCGAACGCTCGCGCGTAGCGGAATCTCGCCAAATATCCTTACAACGATCGGCGTCACCATTAATGTGGGATGCGGCGTTCTCTTCGGATTGGGAGAATTTTTCTGGGCCGGAATCGTCCTAATCGTTGCAAATCTTTTCGATATGCTCGACGGAAACGTCGCACGGCTTACTGGCCGTGTCACGCGGTTCGGAAGCTTTCTCGACTCGTCACTCGACCGACTTTCGGACATGGTCGCCTTTTTGGGCATCATGATCTTCTATGCCGGGAATACGCCCCAACATTCGATTCTTAACGTCTTCCTCGCAGGCGTCGGACTGATAACCTCGGTCATGGTCAGCTATACGACCGCTCGCAGCGAGGCGCTTGGTGTGAAGGCAAACGTCGGCTTTCTACAGCGCCCCGAGCGCGTGGTGCTATTAATTATCGGCGCCCTATCTACGTGGAACTGGAGCAGCGAGAGTTTTTTCGCCAACCGGATGCCGCAGGTATTGTGGGTCCTCGCGGTCGGCTCCCTTTGGACGATGATTCACCGTATGTTCTATATTTGGAAAGAGTTTAAGAAGATAGATGGGCCGCCTACTGTGTGATCGATTGGATCTTGGAAAAATGGACCGCTTTGACATGGGAGAGCCTCCTGCTCGGCCTCGGACTGTTTGTCGTCTCAATGGTGCTCAGCCTGGTGACAATAGCCGTCGTCATGGTCAAGATTCCCGCAGATTACTTTAGCAGTGGTTACAATCCCGAGGTCCTTCCGAATCGGTCGTGGGTCACGCGCTGGGGCGCGGTCATTGGGAAGAATCTCGCGGGCCTACTGCTCGTTATTGCGGGCGTAATAATGTTAATCGGGCCGGGGCAAGGCATTCTGTCGATCCTAACGGGCCTGATCCTCATGGACATCCCCGGTAAGAGGCCGCTCGAGGCAAGGCTGATCAAGCAGCCGGCAGTATTGCACGCCATAAATGCGCTGCGCGAGCGTTACGGCAAGCCCGCCCTCGTGATCGACTGATGGACCTGATCAATTCTATATTGGGAAGAAAGAAATCGGTCGACCCGGACCGGCGTTCGACGTTGCTGACTAATGGCCGGATCACAGACGGCGCGATAATCGATACTAAGATCGATGCCGATGGGCGTGAGCTTGTAGTGTTTGCCTATACGCTGAACGGCGTGGATTTCGAGTCGGCGGACGAGTTGACACCCGCTCAGAAGCTTGATGGGGGAAGGTATGTTCCGGGCGCCAAAGTAGGCATCCGCTTCGACCCGAAGAACCAGTACGATTCAATCGTTGAATAAATGTTCACAAAAATCCTAATCGCAAATCGAGGCGAGATTGCCTGCCGAGTGATACGTGCTTGCCGCGAGATGAAGATTGCGACCGTTGCAGTTTATTCCGACGTCGATGCTCAGGCTATGCACGTCCGAATGGCCGACGAAGCCTATAACATTGGACCCGCACCGTCGGCAGAGAGCTATCTGCGTCGCGATAAGATTATCGCGGTCGCAAAAGAATCTGGTGCAGAAGCGATACATCCTGGCTACGGATTTCTTTCGGAAAATGCCGAATTTGTGCGCGAGGTCGGCGCGGCCGGCTTGACGTTCATTGGGCCGCCGCCCGAAGCAATGGAATTGATGGGCGGAAAGATGTCTGCTCGTAAGGTCGCTATCGAGGCCGGCGTTCCTGTCGTCCCGGGCACGACCGAAGCGCTCCGCTCCTATGAGGATGCCAGGGAGACGGCGGCGAGGTTTGGCTTCCCTGTAATGCTGAAAGCGTCGGCCGGCGGCGGCGGAAAGGGAATGCGTCTTGTGATCGACGAGAGCGAGCTGAAGGCGGCGCTTGAGAATGCGCAATCCGAGGCGCGTGCGAGTTTCGGAGACGACGCCGTGTATATCGAGAAGGCGATCGCACGGCCACGACACATCGAGATACAGGTCTTCTCGGACAACCACGGCAATCATGTGCATCTGGGTGAGCGTGAATGCTCGATCCAACGCCGCCACCAAAAGGTAATCGAGGAGGCTCCGTCACCTATCAACTCAGCCAAACTACGTGCCGAGATGGGAGCGTGTGCCGTGAAGGTCGCCAAGGCCGTCAATTACGTCGGCGCGGGAACGGTGGAATTCCTGGTCTCTGATCTCGATAAGTCATTTTATTTCCTCGAGATGAATACACGCCTGCAGGTCGAGCATCCGGTGACCGAGCTCGTTACAGGGATCGACTTGGTGAGGGAGCAGATCCGTGTTGCTTCGGGTGAGCCGCTTTCGTTTACGCAGGCCGATGTACAAGTGACGGGCCATGCTATAGAGTGTCGCGTTTACGCGGAAGACCCTGAAAATAATTTCCTTCCTTCGCCGGGTAAGATTACTCGTCTCCGCTTGCCGTATGGCCCGGGCGTTCGCGATGACGGAGGCGTATACGAGGGCTCCGAGGTCTCGATTTACTACGATCCGATGATCTCGAAATTCGCAACACACGGACGCGACCGCGCCGAGGCAGTTGATCGAATGCGGCGGGCGTTGATGGAATACCAGGTGGCGGGGATTAAGACGACGCTGCAGTTTTTTCGCGAGGTGATGCTCGATGAGGAGTTCATCGCGGGGAATCTGGATACGGGGTTTATCGAAAAATTTAATGAGCGACGCAAAGCGGCTAAGCCGGATGAAATTGCGCGCGACATGGCACTGATCGCGGCGGCACTATCGTATTCGAAGTTAAAACCGACGATGTCGAAAGCGACGACAAAAACAAATAGCCGATGGGCCGAGGCCGGCCGATTGGCTGCGATGCGCAGTAGAATATGAGTAAGTTGTATGGAAGAGCTATTAAAGCAGTTGATGGGCAAGAAGATCGATATAACGTGCGGCTCGAACGCTGCGTTTCGGGGCGACGTGATGGACGTTAAGAATGGTGTGCTTTATCTTCGCGATGAAGAGGACAAGGTCGCCTATGTTTCGGTGAGCAAGATTGCCGTTATCTACGAATGTAAAGAGCCGACGATTCGACCTGGATTTATCTCATAGGGTCAAAAAGTCACAAGCCGCACGCAGTAAGGGCGATACACACGTGTTGAGTGTATCGCCCTTATTCCATGCAGGCTTCTGGCCTGATATTGCAAATTATCTTTCGTCGATGTCGATTACGGGCTTATCCGCATTCATGCGGCGGAAGCCGACGATGCGACGCTCCCAATATCCTTTGAACGGTGAATACGTAACGCCTTTGCTGGACGAAGCGTGATAAAAACCATTCTCGTCGGCGACGACTCCTACGTGTCCGAGGCCGTTCAGGAATACGAGGGTCCCAAACTTATATCTCTCATCGCCATCAACCGGAGTCGACACTGCCCAAAGGCTGCGGGCACTCTGCCTCGAAAATTTAATCCCAGCCTCCTGAAAAGTCGACCAGACAAACCCGGAGCAGTCATACGCGTTCGGGCCGGTTGAGCCGAGACGGTAGGGAAGGCCGTATCGCGATTTGATCGCCTGATCCAAGAGAAGGGTCGTTGAGCTGCTGAAAACGCTGCGGCGACCAAGTGTGGACGCGGCGGCGGTCGCAGTCGATTTCACCGAAGTGGTCTTTTCCACGAGCGGCTTGAACGGCGATCTGGCTAAAATAATTGGACTGACGAGCGTCGGGCGTGAGGAGGAGGTCGTTTGAGGCCTCGCGGGTGGTTGTGAAGGTTGATTAGTTGGTTGGCTCGACGTCGTCCTTACTACTCTGTCCCGCTGAGCATTCGTCCCTGCGGTAAAACTAAATATAAAGGATGCGGCGCACGCCGACAGACATATAGCCTTTTTCAACTTCATCTACGATTAATCTCCGTTATTTTGTGCGGGCGATCCTGGAAGGGTGTGTAGGCGACGGTGGGCGTCCCTTACTTTTTAAAACACACGCAAACCAGAACCGATTCCCGAATTTCATTTCGAAACGACAAGCGAACCAGATTGTAAGTTTGTATCTAGTACGTGACCCAAAAGAGATTATGGCGGGGTCATCGTTGAAAGGCAAGTCCAAAACGAGGGTTTTCCCCTAGTCGAGTAGGGAACATCCCTACGACCTCATAACCACCGGCCAATCACTACTCCGAACCGGCGGCGTTTGTTCAGTTGCCTTTTGCGATATCTGAGAAGACGGACAATAGTCCGAACTTCCAGCAAAAAAAGTAAAAGCCCGGGCGCGTACCCGGGCTTCTGAATCCAGATTAGTCTGTCGACCTCTCCTTGGGGAGAACTAGTGTCGATGTCTACGCCGAGAACGACGTACCGCATCCGCAACCGCCGGTCGCGTTCGGATTCTCAAATGTGAACCCCGAACCCATCATATTCGTCGTGTGGTCGATCGTGATGCCGTTTAGGTACTGGGCTGAGAACATATCGACAAAGAGGCGAATGCCGGATTTATCCATGACAAAATCGCCCATTTTCGACTCTTCCTCAACATTGAGACTATACTGAAAACCAGAGCATCCGCCCGGGACCACGCGGACGCGAAGGCCGGCCGTTTCGGGTAAATCGTCCTCTGCGACGATAAACTTCTTGATCTCGGTGATCGCCGAATCCGTAACGTTTAACTCGACACTCGGTGCTGCAACTGCTGACATATGATATCTCCTATTTATATAATTCAGGGTCCGCCGAAACGAATCCTTACATTAAAATCAATATTACTGATTTCTTTTCAAATAACAAGTAATAACAAGTATTGTTTGCCGCGTATTGAGAGGACTGGGGCAAATTCTATCCGTGAGAAGACGAAAAACCTCTCGGCCTGATCCAAGCCGAGAGGGTTTTCATAGTAGTTTCAAATGCCTTCTATTGAATGGCAATGAAGTCCAAGTCACTAATCGCGTCGACCAATGACACCAACCTCGGGGTAATTCCCGATCGAAATGACATGCCCTCAAGACTGCAAGACTGTTGACGGAAGCAGTCAAGAAACTGCTTCCGAAGAGCCTTTGACAGAGTTTACGGGACAAAAGCCGATGGCACCGCAACGTCGCCGCTTGCGCCGAATTTATCTCCGTAAAGCTTAAAATCGGCACACTGCGGCGTGTACCAGCGCTGATCCGACGGACGATAGACCGCAACGTCCGTTCTGCCATCGCCATTGTAATCCGCGGGAGCCAGCGAATCGCCCGCCGTTCCCCAATTTCGATAAGACATAGTGCCGGTTGCGCTGTTCAGGATGTACCAGATTGTGTCGCCCGGCCGGTAGACCGCAAAATCCGTCTTGCCGTCGGCGTCGTAATCGCCGGTGACGCGCCGGTCGGTTGCCAAACCCCAATTTTGATAAACAATCTGCGAATTGGAACTTCGCAATACATACCAAGTCGCGTTTGATGCCCTGAACACCGCCGCATCTTGCTTGCCATCGCCGTCAAAATCGCCACGAACAGGCGCGTCGCCGTTTGTTCCCCAGGGCAGATAAGTTACATTGCCGTTCGGATTATTCAGACTGCCGCGATAAAAAAAGATACTTTGGGCTCCCGTTGCTGCCCCGTTGCGATAAACCGACGAATCGGCTTTGCCGTCGCCGTCCCAATCGCCGACGACGTTTGCATCGTCGCCCGTTTGCCCGAACTGATCAATCCGAACGGTATTGCTGGCACTTTGAAGAATCCAAAACGCCGCAACAGAAGGTGCTCCGGCCCGCCAGATAGCAATGTCGGTTTTCCCATCGCCGTCGTAATCAGCCGGAGCGAGTTTGTCAGTGGCGAGACCGAACTGTTGGGCAGAAAACCCACTGGTTGAGCGATTGAGATACCAGGTTCCGTTTGACGGACGAAACACGCTCAGATCGCTTCGCAAGTCACCGTCGAAATCGTTTTCGGTACGGGTAAAGAGGGCGCTGTTGCCGTGATAAAGAGCAAAGCCGCCATCTCGGCTGATGACAATATCAGCGTTGCCGTCCCTGTTCGCATCCAACACAGCGAGCGTATTAGCAATAAAAGTGCTTTGCGATACGGGAAGCGTCAACTCAAACGCCGTACCAAAACCACCCGAGCCATTGCCCGGCAAAATTGAAAAATTGGGAACCCCGGTGGTTGATGTGACGCACCGGACGGCTATATCAACCCTTTTGTCGCGGTTAAAATCGCCGACCGCGAGGCCATACGGCTGATTTGTGATTGCGATTACCGTTGCCGCACCAAAGCTGCCCGTACCGTTGCCGGGAAAAATAGATACGTTCGAGCCGTTGCTGACGGCGATGTCGGGAATGCAATCCCGGTTAAAGTCGGCGGAAACGAGTTTATGCGCGCCGCTTGACGTCCTGTTGAGCGGCGCGTTAAAACCGCCCGCGCCGTTATTGATAAAGATGTGGATGACGCTTGAGTTCGAAGCGGTGGCGGCGATATCCGGTCTGCCGTCAACATTAAAATCGGAAACTTCAATATCTCCGGCTCCTCCGAATTCTACGGCGTAAGCCGTTAATGTGCTGAGCGGGAAATTGCCCGCGCCGTCGCCTTACAAGAGTTTGACGGCGTTGAACGGAGCGGTGTCGTAACCGCCGAAAGTCGTGAAGGCTAAATCGAGATTGCCGTCGCCGTTGAAATCGGCGGTCAACATATCCGTAATGCCTCTGATGTCGTTAGACGTGCCGGAAGTTGTGCCGGTCGGGAAATTGCCCGTCCCGTTTCCAAGGCGGATGTTAAGCCCGCCGTTTATAGGACTTGACCCGATTGCCATATCGAGATTGCCGTCTCTATTGAAATCGCCGAGGACGACGACATTCGCGCTGGTAAGATTGCCGCCGTTCATAGCTGCACCGAAACCTCCGGTCCCATTGTTCAAATGAACTGAGATAAAGGCTCCTCCCGTCGGCTCCCGATTGGTCGCCACCAGGTCGGGTCGTCCGCATTATTGACATCGCCGACCGCCAACGACGGCGAGTAGTTTGGTCCGGGATTTGTGTAATCGTTTTGTAGCTGCAAGTTAATAGTTTGCGCTGTGCCGATAAAAGCCGACGCGCAGAAAATTAACATCAACCATTTGGACTTTCAAAGAAGCGCCGACGCATTTGTCGCCGTTCAAAAAATAACTGTTTTAAGCCCGACCAATCTGCGCATGTTCTCTCAGACTCGGCAATTGTTGGAGTATGCCGGTTGTAATGCCAAATCGTCACTTTTAATAACATTAAGGTTGGCAGCAGATGCGGCTCGCCCGGCGACAGAGAGCGAGGCCGCATTGGCAAAACAGCGTGGTTAGAGAAGGAATGCCTTCCAGATATACGCCCCGATTCTTGCTCCAAAATCCCCTTATTGCGCTCGCGTTGTAATCACCAGCTCCGGCTTCATCGCCTCGATGGAGACTTGGCGGGCTACCTCTTCGGCCACGTGGTGAAATGCAATTGCCTGGGGTGAGTCGGGAGCCGAGACGACGACGGGAATGCCGTTGTCGCCGCCCTCGCGCACTTCCATTCCGAGCGGCACCTGGCCGAGAAAATTTAGGCCATATTCATCGGCGATTCGCTGCCCGCCGCCCTTACCGAAGATTTCGTATTTAATCCCGGTATCTGGAGCGATGAAATACGACATATTCTCGATAACGCCCAGCACAGGAACGTTCACGGTTTCAAACATCTTTACCGCGCGTCGCACATCTGATAGCGAAACTTCCTGCGGCGTCGTGACGACAACGGCCCCTTGAACGGGTACAAGTTGCGCAAGCGAGAGCTGCACATCGCCGGTACCGGGCGGCATATCGACGATTAAATAATCGAGATCGCCCCAATTCACGTCCGTCAAAAATTGCCGCACGACGCCGTGGAGCATCGGCCCACGCAGAATCATTGGTTTGTCGGGCGGGACGAGAACGGCCATCGAGATCATTTTTACACCATGAGCCTCGATGGGTTTGAGCTTGCCTTCGAAAATGTCAGGCTGGCCGTAGCCGGTTCCGAGCATCAGCGGTACGTTAGGGCCGTAGACGTCAGCGTCCATTATCCCGACCTTTGCACCGTCCTGCGCGAGTGCCACTGCGAGATTTACGGCAACCGTTGATTTGCCGACCCCGCCTTTGCCACTCGAGACCGCGATGATATTTTTAACGCCTTGGATCGAAACGCTGCTTGCGATACCTCGGCCCTGCGGCACTTCGGAATCCATTGTCACGTTAACCGCAGCGACGCCCTCGAGGGCGCTAACAAATGCGATCGCCTGCGACTCCATCTCCTCTTTAACAGGACATGCGGGCGTGGTCAGGACGATGCGAAACGAAACATTTCCGGCCTTGAGTTCGAGATCGCGCACAAATCCGAGGGTCACGATGTCTTTCTTGAGATCGGGATCGATAATCTGCGAAAGCGAGTCCAATATGAGTTGTTCTGATAATTGATTCATTGCGAAAACCTTGATTGTACCAAACGCCGGTTGGCTCCGAAATAACGTATGACGTATAACGGTTAGTGAATAGATGAATGAGGCGAACACCAAAGTTTACGAGCAAATTCGCTCTGGCAGCCCGGGATATGTAGAAATGCCACGCGGTTTGATCGCGGTATGGGGCAGGGAGGCCGTGCCATTCCTCGACGGAATGATCACGAATGACGTCAAGACTCTCGAGGACGGACAGGAAATGCTTGCTGCGTTTCCGAATGCACAGGGGCGACTGGCCGCCGTCGTTCGGGTTCTAAAACAGGGTGATCGATTCCTGGTCGAGACCGAGGACGCGACTCGGGAAAAAGTTTTTCAAAACCTGTTTCGCTTCACCTTTGCGGGAGATTTCTTTGTCGAGGACCTATCGGATCAGTATCGGTACTTCGAGTTTTTCAATTCGGAAACGCCCGCGATGCCGGGCGGTGTGCGATTTGGCGGACGGTTTTCGCTAGGACAATTTGTGCCCGCGCGAGAGATGGCATCGCACGTCGACGGTATCCGTGACATTCCACACGAGCTCTACAAAACGCTCCGCATCGAATCCGGCATTCCGAAATACGGCATCGATATGGATGAGACGACAATCATCCCCGAGCTCGGTGTCGAGGAAATGATCTCTTACAAAAAGGGATGTTACATCGGCCAGGAGATCATTGCGCGAATTCATTTCCGCGGGCACGTGGCGAAACGGCTGACCGGTCTGGTCGTGGATAAGGAAATTACGGAGACGGATTTAACTACCGTCGAGGGCAAAAATGCCGGGCGCATCACGTCGGTCGCCTATTCGCCGCGACTTGAGCGCACGATCGCACTCGCGTACGTCCGATACGATTACCTTGCCGCCGGAACAGAACTGAAAGTCGGAGACACCTCGGCGACCGTTACCGAACTTCCTTTCATCAGATGAACACCGACCGCAATATGGAAGAAAACGATATTGATCTGCTCAACGCAAAACTCGCTTACACCATTATCCAATCGCTCCTCGATGGGCATGAGGCGCTTAGCGACCTGCTCGTAGTGATGTCCCATGCACTCGACGAAGACACGCTTAGGGCGTTGACCAACACGAGCGAGTGGCAAAAATATCTCGAATCGAAACGAAATATGCAGGGCGTCCCTGAGCAGATGGAGAAATTCACCAAAGTCCTGAAAAATCTTGAAAATGCTTGATCTTCTGATCATCGGAGCTGGACCGGCCGGAATCGCGGCGGCGTTCGAAGCGAAAAAAGCGGGTCTCGATTACGTCGTAATTGAGAAAGGCCTGATCGCAAATACCATCTATAACTATCCTGTCGGCCTGACCGTTTTCTCGACAACGGATGAGCTAGAGTTCGCCGCCGGCGGTCTGGATCCTGCCCGCGAGAAACCTACACGCGAGGAATTGCTTTCTTATTACGTCCGCTTCGTCCTTGATAACGAATTAAACGTTCTCACTCAGGAGACTGTGCTGAGCGTAGTTTGCAAAGATGCAGGCGTGTTCAAAATTGGGACTGAAAAATCCTCGTATGCGTCGAAAAACGTATTGTTCGCCCATGGTGCGATGGATTATCCGAGGAAACTCAATGTGCCGGGCGAGGATCTGCCGCACGTATTCGATCATTTTCGCGAAACGTATCCGTGGGTAAAGAAACGGGCGTTGATAGTTGGGGGCGGCAACTCTGCGGGTGAGGCAGCGCTCTTCCTGGCGCAGGAAGGTGTCGACGCGACACTCGCGATTTTTCGTGACAATTGGGAAAATTCCGATCCGAAGCAAGGCTGTATAAAGTATTGGGTCAAGCAACCGCTCGAGCAGCAGCTCGGCGAGCATTGTCTTAACTTATTTTTCCTCGGTCGCGTCGTCGAGATTCGCGAAGGCGAGGTCGAGCTTGAGAACGAAAGCGGTGAAAGCGTCGCGCTTCAAAACGACGTGGTGTTTGTGTTGATCGGTTCGGATGCCGATCTCTCCATGTTGAAAGGTCTCGGAGTCGGAACAGAGAATGGGAAGTACGGCGAGGTGCCGGCTTACGATCCTGCCACGTTCGCTACTGCAGTTGAAGGCGTTTACGTTGCCGGCCATTTCACTAATCAGCGTCACATTAAAGGTGCGATCGACGCAGGCCGTGCCGTGATCGCCGCAATTATTTCAAAGTAAAAAGGCATCCGCAGAGGTGCCGAACGCCTTTTTTCTCAGGCAGCGGTATTATTCGCTTGCCCGTTGCGAGATAGTCTCGCGGAAGCGGGTTGCATCGGCGTGCATCGTAATGTTGTTAAAGAATACGTACCCAAGCCGATTGTGCTGAACGAGGGTCGTGAGTTCCCCCAGCTCGTCCGTCTCAAATGTATATCTCCAGCGCGGCCGGCCATGCAGGCGGTAATAACATCTGTCCGGCGTCATCGTTTGCCGCTCAAAAGGATTGACGGCGTGCCATAGCCCGAGCTCCTCGCACAGCTCGCGGATCAAGTCATCCTCCCAAAGTTTTCCTCTCGGCTCCCACGCGCAATTGAGGCCTGTGCGATCGAAGCTCGCGAAGAAGCGTTTTAGATTCAGCACATTCTCAGGCAGGGGCTGAAACTTCGCGGGGCATTGGAAGAGAATCGTACGTGCGGCCAAAGCCTCGGCGCACGCAAGGGTATAGTCGAGCGCCTCGCGCACAGAATCCGTTGGTTTGAAAAAACCGACTTCGTCGATCTCCTTTTCAGTCAACGGCCGATCTAGACGTTTGTAGGTCGGGCTAGAAGATTCGTGCGTGATCATCTGCCAAGCCTTGAGGGTGAATTCAAAATCCGGCGGGGCGTCCTCACGCCACTTTTCAAGCGTTTTGATTTGAGGCGGATGATAAAAGGTGTGCTGGACTTCGACGACAGGAAATCTGGAGAAGTAATCCGGTCGCTTGATTCGCCCGAACCCGCACGTTCCTACCTTGACCTCACTTTCCATTATTTCTATATTCCGATCTCGTCAAAGTGCGAATCGGAATTCGAGCGTTCGCGCCTTGCGACGCCGGTTTCGTAGGCGGCCGTCTCGACGCGGGCGGCGACGGCTTCGCCGATTCTTCGGTCAAAAACGGAGGGAATGATGTAGTCGGGATGGAGTTCGTCGGCACCGATGATGTCGGCGATCGCGTGCGCCGCGGCGAGCTTCATTTCCTCGTTTATTCGAGACGCACGGCAGTTGAGTGCTCCGCGAAAGATGCCGGGAAAGCACAACACATTATTGATCTGGTTTGGATAGTCGGACCGGCCGGTAGCCATTACCGCAACGAGGCCCACAGCGTCCTCCGGCATAATCTCGGGAATAGGATTTGCCATTGCGAAAACGATTGGAGCCTCGTTCATATTTCTAAGATCATTTTGGTCAATGATCCCGGGAGCCGAGAGCCCGAGGAATACGTCGGCCTTCTTGATCACATCGTGAATGTCTCCCTTCTCGTTCTTTGGATTGGTATTTCGTGCATACCAGTCCTTGACCCAGTTCATGTTCTCCTTACGCCCTTCATAGATTGCGCCGGTGGTGTCACATCCCACGATGTTGGTGACGCCCGCGGCCATTACGATCTTCGAGCACGCTACGCCCGCTGCGCCGATGCCGTTGACCACGACCTTTACGTCTTCGATCTTCTTCCCGACAATCTTGAGAGCGTTGATTAATGCCGCGAGCACCACGACTGCCGTGCCGTGTTGGTCATCGTGAAAAACTGGAATGTCGAGTTCTTCCTTGAGACGTTCCTCGATTTCGAAACATCGAGGGGCCGAGATGTCTTCCAAATTGATGCCGCCAAACGCGACAGAGATATTCTTTACGGTCTGGACAATCTCGTGTGGATCTTTCGTATTCAGGCAAATCGGGAACGCATCTACTCCGCCAAATTCTTTGAAGAGCTGGCACTTGCCCTCCATCACGGGCATGGCGGCCGCCGGACCAATATCGCCGAGGCCGAGGACCGCCGTACCGTCCGACACGACCGCGACCGTATTCTTCTTGATCGTTAGATTGAAAGCCTTTTCCGGGTCTTTGCGGATCGCCTCGCACACGCGCGCCACGCCGGGCGTGTACGCCATCGAAAGATCGCTTCGCGTCTTTAGCGGTATCTTCGATACCGTCTCGATCTTGCCGCCGAGGTGCATCAGGAACGTGCGATCCGAAATATTGACAACCTCGACGCCATCGATGTCACGCATCGACGAAACGATCTCCTCGTCGTGAGATTCACTCGCAGCATTCACGGTGATATCTCGGATTAGGAAATCCTTCCCGACGCTGACGATATCGATGCCCTCGATGTCACCGCCGGCGCGTCCAATAGCGGTCGTTATCTCACCAAGTTTTCCCGGGTGATTCTGAATCCGAACCCTGAGCGTGAGGCTGTAACTGGCATTTGGAGTGGGCCGATTATTCATAAGCAAGGTCGGAACCCTTGGGTGCAGCAGCAGCGGGCAATGGATTACGCATGCGAAAAGTATGACGAAAAACGGAGGGTGATACAACCGAACGCAGGCTGAGAGTGACGCTCTATTTGCTATAATCGGACTCGCGCTAGGAGGCTCTCACTATTAGCAACGTCACCGGATTCACACGCGGACTTAAGCATAACCAGATTCGACGAATCGAAAAGCTCGGGACTCGACGGGTTGCGTCCGACGCGATCGTCTCGCCGGAGCTTGCACGGCAGATGAGTGAGCTTTCTCACGAGACGAATCGACAGATCGGCGTCCTAATCGATCGCAAAGGTAAGGTCGAGTATGTGATGGTCGGTACCGCAAAACAGATCGAGTTGCCCGACTTTGGCCGAGGACGTGTCGCGGAGGGACGTTTTCGCGGACTTCGCTGCGTGCACACGCACTTAATGGGCGAAAAACTTACGCAGGATGACCTGACCGATCTCGCGCTCTTGCGCCTCGATCTCATGTCGGCGATTGAGGTGGATCGGAAAACCGGATTGCCGGGTGTTGTGCATACCGCACATCTCGTTCCCGAGGTAACAGATGAAGACGCAAGCGAGCCATTCGCATTTCTCGACCCTCGGATTCCGGCCCACCTCGACACCGATTTTGGAGCTTTAATCCAGTCTCTTGAAGCCGAGATGACGAGGCTTCGGCTGGCCACGGCGAAAAGCCGCAGCGGCGGCGATCAGGCAATTCTCGTTGGTGTCACCGCAGGAGATGTGGACGACGCCGCCGAGTCACTATCCGAATTGAAAGAGCTTGCCGAATCTGCCGACGTCTCAGTTGTAGAAACGATCCTGCAACGTCGGCCGCAGATCGATCCGAAAACCGTTTTGGGAAAAGGAAAACTCGACGAGCCGTTGATTCGTTCGATGCGTCTCGGGGCCGACCTCATCATTTTTGACGCCGACCTTTCGCCGACGCAGGTGCGAATCCTGAGCGACGCGACCGAGCTAAAGGTAATTGACCGCTCCCAGCTGATCCTCGATATTTTCGCTCAGCGGGCGCAGAGCCGCGAAGGTAAACTGCAGGTCGAGCTCGCCCAGCTCAAATACCTCCTGCCGAGGCTCGTGATCGGGCAGACGAGCGCGTTCTCACGCCTCGCTGGCGGCATCGGCGGACGGGGTCCGGGCGAAACAAAACTTGAAACGGATCGTCGCCGCGTGCGTGATCGCATCGCCCAGCTGGAACGGCAGGTCGATGATCTGGGCCGCCAACGCCACGAGCGTCGGAAAACTCGCGTAGAGAAGCAGCTTCCCATCATTTCTCTGGTTGGGTACACGAACGCGGGAAAATCGACTCTTCTTAATTCGTTGACGCAGAGCACGGTTTACGCCGAAAAGAAAATGTTCGCGACGCTAGACCCGACCTCGCGCCGGCTTCGTCTGCCATACGACCAGGAGGTCATCATCAACGATACGGTGGGTTTTATTCGCGATCTGCCCGCGTCGCTCATTTCGGCTTTTCGTGCAACGCTTGAGGAGATCGCCGACAGCGATCTGCTGGTTCACGTGGTTGATGCGTTGAGCCCGCGAGTGATGCAGCAGGTGGCGTCGGTGGAAAAAATTATCGCCGACTTAAATTTTCAGGCGACTCCGAAAGTAATCGTACTTAACAAAGCAGATTTACTTGACGCGGAGGAGCTCGAATCCATAATTCGCCAGATCTCCGCCGATTCCGGAACCGAATGCGTTGCAATATCAGCGCTCGATCGTGATACGCTGCGGCCGATGGTCGAGAAGGTCGGCGATCTTCTTCGCATTTCTACGCCGCAGTTTTTGACGCAGGTCGTCGCCGCAAAATGAATAAACGTATAACCGAGGTCCAAACTCCGATCACACGGTGGCGCCGCAGGTTTGAGGACGCCGTCGCACGGCCCCTGGCGGCTCTCTCCGGCGATCAGAAGTTTTGGCTCGGTTTCGCCCTTGCGGCAATCGCGACCTCCCTGCTGATTCAGAATCCGCTTTGGCGCCTATCAACTGACGTCGATTACCGAAAGGGCGACATCGTGCGAGACGGCATTATCGCCCCCGCAGACATCAGTTTTATTAATCCCGATGAAGCCGAACGCCGACGCGCCGATGCGAAAGTTGCCATAAAGCCTATTTTTCGTTACGAAGCGAACCGCGGCGAGCGGGCAGTTCAGGGATTCACATCGGCCTGGGAGAAACTGCAGAGACAAACGGAAGAGCGGCGGGGAAACAAAAACGCAGGCGCTCAATCGCTTTGGTCCGGAACTGGCGGTGAAGAGATTGGTGTCGCCCTGGCTGCACGCGCGTTTAGTCGAAACGAGGTGGAGGCGATACAAGGTGCACTGCGCGAGAGCGCGACCGGCTTCATTTACGATGATGCGGAACGGCAATATTTTGAGAATGAAGTACTAGTCTTCGATCGGTTGAAACCGGGACAGCAGATCACGTTGTCCATGCCGGAGAGTAATTGGATGCCGCTATCAGCCGCGAGAGAAAAGCTCGCGCAGCGGCTCGCAGCAATAAAAAGCCTGACGAAAAGCGAAGTCGACGCTTTTACGACAGCTACTGAAATTCTTGTCGAGCCCACGGTCGCGTACGACAGCGTGGCGACCGAATCCACCCGCCAGTCGGCGGCCGAGAGCGTCGAACTCAACAACATCTCTCTCAAACGCGGCCAACGCATCGCGACAGAGGGCGATCTGGTCACCGATGAGATGTTGCTGAGAATAGCGGCGGTGAGAAATTACGGCGCATCTTCGCGGCTGATGAATCGCTTTATCGCTGTCCTGCTTCTTATTTCGTCTCTGTTTTGGGTGGCTTGGAAATTCATCCAGCATCGGGGCGTCGTACCACGTCTGGCCCTATCGCCGCGAATGACGTTTGCCCTGCTCGCCTTCATTGTCGTAGTACAGACGGCGCTGACATCGTTCCTTTTCACGCTTGCGGAATATGCCGCCGCGCAGAATACGCGCGCACCCTATAACGACGCGACGGTCTGGTCGTTCGCCATTCCCTTCGCAACGGCAAGCCTGCTTATGACGCTGCTTGCGGATCGGCCGACGGCTTTATTCACGGGATTTCTTAACGCGGTAATCGCGGGATTCCTTGCCCCACGTGGAATGGAGTTTGTGGTATTCGCTGCGATTGCATCGTCGGTAGCAGTGTACGGTATCGGCCGGTACCGGAGTCGGCAGACTGTAACAATGGCCGGTGTTCTCGTCGGTCTCGCGAGTGCCGGCCTCGCCCTCGTGATACTTGCGTACACGCAGCAGCCGTTCGTTTTAAATTCCGTGCTGTTGTCGATCGCCACCGGTCTTGCGAGCGGGTTTGTCACAGCTGCCGTAACGTCTGTTATGCTGCCGATTTGTGAGACCTCGTTTGAGATTCTGACGGACGTAAAGCTTCTCGAGCTCTCGAACGCCGACCTCCCCGCGCTAGGCCAACTTGCACTGCGTGCTCCGGGAACAAATCAACACTCTCACGCCGTCGGGCAGCTCGCCGAGGAGGCAAGCCGCGCGGTAGGTGCTAATGCCCTGCTAACCCGAATTGGCGCGCTCTACCACGACATAGGAAAGACCGCGGCACCGGAGCACTTTGTAGAAAACCAGCTTTCGAAAAATCCGCACGATAAACTCAGGCCCACGCAAAGTGCAAAGATCATCATCAGCCACGTAGCTTACGGTATAAAACTGGGCAGGGAACTGGGGCTCCCGCAACGGATAATTGATTTCATTCCGCAGCATCACGGCACAAGGACACTGCATTACTTTCTGAAAAAGGCACAGGCTGAGGCCCGCAGCGACCAGGAAGTCTCCGAAAATGAATTTCGATATCCGGGGCCGAAGCCGCAGTTTAAGGAAGCGGCGATAATGATGATCGCCGATTCTTGCGAGGCGGCGGCCCGCTCGCTCGCTGAAACGACTGCGGAAAATATACGCTTCATCGTCACAAAGATCGTAGACGCGATCATCGCTGACGATCAGCTCGGCGAATGCGATCTCACGCTTCGAGAGGTCACGCAGATTCGCGAGTCGATCATTAAATCACTGGTCGCGATCTATCACTCGCGTGTTGAGTATCCCGGATACGTCCCGGCAACCACCGGTCAGTTTCGGCTCGTCGGGTCGCCGGACGAAGACGGAGAACAGAGCGCAAAATATATGAATCCCGACGACATACCCGTCTCACCCGGCGGCGAAATAGAAGACGAAGCATTCGATCGAACGCAGGAGCCGAATGCCGCCGATTCACGGGCGGCGTAAGTCTTTCACGATGGTAAAGCGATACACATTCTGGCTGAGCGCCGCGATCCTCTTTCAGTTTCTTACCGCCGTGATCCACACGATCGGACTTTTTGTGCGACCCGAGCCGACAAATGACACAGAGCGACAGCTCGTCGGTCTGTTAAAGACCTACGAATTGAACGCAGGCCTCGGATTTACGCCGACCTATGCAGACCTCTTTACCGCAATGGGGGCGAGTTTTACGTTCTTGCTTCTTTTTGCTGGGTTTACAAACGGTTATTTGCTGATCAAACAGATCGAGCCGAATGTGATGAAGGGAATCGTCGGGATCAATGTCGCGGTCTTTTTGGTGTGTTTTATTACGATGGCCGTGTTTACCTTTATCACGCCTATCTTCTTCACCGGTCTGATTTTTTTAAATCTGCTAATTGCGTATGTAATGATTCCCAGGATTGAAGCGACGATCTGATCAGTACGAGCCCCTCAGTTTTTCGAATGTCTTTACGAGCGTCTCCGGCATAATCCTTGTCTCACCGATTGCGGTCATAAAATTTACATCGCCGACCCAACGGGGCAGTATGTGCATGTGATAGTGTTCTGCGACGCCGGCACCGGCCGATTTGCCGAGATTCATCCCAAGGTTCATCCCGTCGGGAGAATAGATTCGCTCAATCGCCGTGATCGATTTTCGAAGCAGATCCATCATCTCGGTCGTCGATTCAGAAGTGGCGAGATCAGGTCGCTCGAGATGCTCAAAAGGCACGATCAGCAAGTGTCCTGCGGCGTAAGGATACGCGTTCAGGATTACAAAATTAAACCGGCCGCGATGAAGAATGAATGTTTCTTCGTCAGCGGCCGAATCGCTTAGTATGTTGCAGAAGGTGCAGCCGGGCTGTTTCTCAGATGTGCCCGCTATGTAGTCGTATCGCCATGGGCTCCATAGAAGATCCACTAGACTGGTTGTCCGACTACGTTTATCAACTCTTTCAACTCTTTGCCCGGTTTGAAATATGCGACACGCTTTGCAGGAATGTCGACCGCCTCGCCGGTCTTTGGATTGCGTCCCTTTCGAGAGTTGCGCTCGCGAACGCGGAAGCTGCCAAAGCCGCGAAGCTCTATCTTCTCTCCCTTATTCAAAGTTGCTGTGATGCTATCGAAAATGATCTCGACGAGCTGTTCCGCATCCTTCTTCGTCATATCGGCCTCTTGAGCAACTCTCTCTACCAGGTCAGCTTTTGTCATCGCGTGAATCTCACCTCCAACAAATCAATTGCCCGTTACTGCCCTCGCCGGAACTAAGTCGATTTCTCACCGGCGTCTTCTTTCGTTTCGCCCTCATCTGCTGATTGCGGCTCGTTCGCCGTTCCCGCCGCATCGCCCTGCGCAGCGTCCGCAGACGTATCGCCCGTAGGAACGTCCGTAGGTGCGTCGTCAGCAGGGGTTTCTTCCGTCGATGCTTCTCCGACAGCTTCTTGCGCAGGCGATTCTTCCGAATCCGCGGCCGGGGTGTCCTCGGCTGGTACATACTCGGCTTCCGAAGGAGCCGCCGCGTCTGCGGGCTCATCGGTCGAACCTGCCTCGGGCGCGATCTCCACTTCAGCCGGAGCCTCTGCTTCGCCGCCTTCTACCGGAGCTTCTTCTGCTTCGTCACCCTCTGCGGCCTTTGCCTCGCGAGCGGCAAATTCCTCCGTCTTCTGCTTCTTAGCCTCAGCCTTCTGACGTTTCTTCTCCTCAGGATCGATTTCTGCAGCCGGCTCCTCGGGTGCTCCGCCAAAATTTAACTTGGCGAGTTCGCCGAGGCTAGCCATACCGCCCTTAGCTTCGCTGGAGTAGACCCTCGAGCTAGTGTCGATGCTCGGTTCGTCGTCCTTGCCGACCGCACGATGCGACAAGCCAATCTTCTGTTCGGCGGTATCGATGCGTAGGATCTTGAAATCCATTTCCTGCCCCATGGAGGCGAAGGATTCTGGACGGTCGATGTGGTCATCAGAGAGCTCTGAGATATGGCAGAGGCCCTCGAGACCCTCCTCAAGCTCTACGAACACGCCGAAGTTGGTGAACCTCGTAACTTTTCCGCGAACAGTGTCGCCAGGCCGGTGGATCGCGACAAAACTTTCCCAAGCGCTCGGCGTGAGGTCCTTCATCGAGAGCGAAAGTCGCTGGTTGCGCTTGTCGATCGACGTGACGATCGCGTCGACTTCCTGATCCTTTTTCAGGACGTCCTTGGGATGTTTAATCTTCTTGGTCCAAGTAATGTCAGACACGTGGACGAGCCCGTCAATTCCTTCTTCGAGCTCAACAAATGCGCCGAAATCGGTGATGTTGCGGACGCGGCCATGGATTTTGGTCCCGATCGGATATCGAATGTCGACAGTTTCCCATGGATTTTCCTGGAACTGTTTCATTCCCAAGCTAATGCGTTTTTCTTCCGTATCGACGCCCAGGACCTGAACCTCGACATCGGTCCCGCGGTTGAACATCCGCTTGGGGCTCTGGGCACGACGCGACCATGAGATCTCAGAGACGTGGACGAGGCCCTCGACCCCGGGCTCGAGTTCGACGAAAACGCCATAGTCCGTTACCGACGACACCTTTCCGGTTACCTTGGTATTGATCGGATACACATCTATCACCGTCGACCACGGGTCGGGCTGCAGCTGCTTAAATCCGAGTGAGATCTTTCCCTTCTCGCGATCCAGCTTAAGGATCTTGACCTGAATGTGGTCGTCGACCTTGAGCATGTCGCCGGGATGATTAACTCGTCCCCAGGACATATCCGTGACGTGGAGGAGGCCATCTATCCCGCCGATGTCCACGAACGCGCCGTACTCGGTGAGATTCTTAACGGTGCCTTCGACGACATATCCAATGTCGATGCTGGAGAGGGTCTCGCTTTTCTGGGCATTAACGACCTCGTCCGTAAGAATTTTTCGCGAGAGGACGATATTGTTTCGCCGACGGCTGAACTTAATGATGCGGGCTGCGATCTCTTGGCCTTTGTACTGGTCCAAGTTGAAAATGGGTCGCGAGTCGATCTGCGAGCCGGGCAGGAATGCCTCGATGCCATTGATATCGACGCGGAGGCCGCCCTTGGTTTTGTCTACGACGGTAGCGGTAATCGTCGCCTCGTCATTGAATGCCTTCTCGATATCGTCCCAAGCCTTTCGGCCCACGGCGTCAACGCGTGACAACAGCGGTGGGCCCTCGCCCGAATGCATGCTCCTAAGAACCACCTCGACGGTGTCACCGACTGCGGCGTTCATTTGGCCGTCCTCACCCGTGAATTCCTCGATTGGGGCAATGCCTTCGCTCTTGTAGCCGAAGTCGATCAGCACGCCGCGTTCAGACATTCCGACCACTCTGCCCTCAACCAGTTCACCCGCGTGGAACTGTGTCTGTTCCTGCTCAAACTGCTCGAGTATCGCGCCAAAATCCACATCGACTGAGCTTTGTGTGTCTTCAACCGCCGCTACCGCAGGTGCCGTCGCGGCGCTCGCCGCATCGTTTGTCCTATCCGTCGTTTCCGTCGCCGTCGTTTCGAGCGTTTTCGCTTCTTCGGCTCCGTTTGTACCCTCGTTTGTCATTTACCAGTTTCTATTTCCTTTAATATACGTGCGGCGCATGCCGCCGTGCTCTTATTCACCAAATCAAACTACCGCCGCGCCAAAAGCGTCGATTTCCAAAATGTTCCAAATTTTGACGCGCGAGCCGTGCCGAGTGTTCGGATCAGGAGGTCGTTACGCTCGACTTGGTAAACAAAAAATTTACACGCGCCGGTGTGCTTGTGTCAAGGAATTGGCGGCGAAAATGCTTTTGAAATAAAGATTTTAGCGAATTTGACCGCGCACCTTCGTCCGAATTCAGACCCTCTAATTTCGAACGAAAATATCCTGAAGCTGGCCGACGCCGGGGCCTCGCTCGATTTCTTCTTTAGCGAGTGTCGCGGTGTTGTGGTTTCCCGAGAGGCGAAGCCTGAACTCATCAGGGTTCGTCGAGCCGCGCAGGGCTTCGTCGAGGTCGATCAAGCCGGACTGATATAGATAGAAGAGCAACTGGTCGAAGGTCTGCATTCCGTATTGCGACGTGCCCGCCGCGATCGCATCAATGAGCCGGCCGGTAGATGCAGGTCCGAGGCGCCGAAGCTCATCGCCATACGCAGGAGATCGTCGACAGTTTTTGTTCCGACGGGAGCGGGGTTGTGTCGGCCTTCGCCCGTGGTTCATTGCTCGGACATTTCCATAGACCTATACTCAGAGTTCTGATAAAACGATGAGCCAAGCACCGATCATAAAGGGGATAGGTCCGAGTTTTGCGATTCCCGGCGCCGAGATTGCACTGGAATGCGAAGGATTTTTTGCGCGCCTCGGTAGCGATGACGGGTGCTATGCCGACGACGTGAGATGCGGAGTCGTGGCGGCCGCATCCAGGCGTCTCCTCATAACACTACCCGCAAAACTTGCGGGCGGAGAGACGATACTGCGGCTGATTTCCGGCGGCGAATCGAGCAATGCCTTTCGAATCAACGTGGGGAGCCTCGAGGCCGAGGATATGCATATCGTCGCGAATCCGGCGATCGACCCGACCGATGATTCGATGATTCTTACTCGAAGCGGTCCGCGCGGACAGCAATTGCCGGCCACATTGTTTCGTCTCGAGGCCGACGGTTTTCTCGACAGTTTTCCGGATGCGATTCTCAATCCAACGGGCATCGCTTTCGATCGAGACGGAAATCTGTTTGTCACAAACCGCGCTGAGGGCGAGATTTATCAAATCGGCCGCGACCGGAGTTTGACGGTTTATGCCTCAGGACTCGGCATCGCGACGGGCATCGCATTCGATAGCGAAAATCGAATGTATGTCGGCGATCGAACTGGCACGATATATCGCATTACAGGCGACGGAGATCGCGAAGTGTTCACCGTTTTGGAACCATCCGTCGCGGCATATCATCTCGCTTTCGACAAAAAGGATCGACTCTACATCACCGCTCCCGCACTTGCGAGTCACGACGCGGTTCGGGTTATCGACAGCGAAGGATTTGACGATGTATTTTTTCGTGGCCTCGGACGTCCGCAAGGGCTTGCCTTCGACAGCGAAGGATATCTCTATGTAGTCGGCTGTTATCGTGGCCGCCACGGCGTCGTGAGAATCACGCCGGACGGAAGCTCGGGCGAGCATTTTGTCGCGGGTAGTAACCTTGTAGGCCTTTGCTTTACGCGAAAAGGCGAGATGATCGTCGCGTCTAATTCCGATGTCTACTCGATCGACTGCGGGATTCGCGGAACTCTTTTGAACTGACGCTATGAGGCTGCTTTCCATCGTCCTTTTGTGTACCATGATCGGCTGCAGCGGCAGCATTGACCTGTCGACCGATTTCCCGACACCGCCGCCGAGCCCAGCGGCGACGCCTATCGATAAGTTGAAGACGAAGATCGATTCCGACCTCGAGAAGGAATTTTCAAAGATTGCGGCCCAGGCGAAGGGAAAGGTTGGGGTTGCTGCGGTATTGCTTGAGACGGGCGACGCGGCGTTTCTAAACGCCGATCAGCGTTACCCGATGCAGAGCGTGTATAAACTCCCGATCGCGATGGCGCTGATGGAGCAAGTGCAGCGCGGCGAGTTTGATCTCGATGAGAAGGTCGGCGTGACCACAGAAGACTTTGTGCGGAAGGGAATGGCGTCGGTCCTGCGTGACAAGAATCCTCAAGGCGGAGAGTTCACCATCCGCGAGCTTATCCGACTTTCGCTTGTCGACAGCGACGGGACGGCGAGTGATGTGCAGATGCGGATCGCGGGCGGCGCCGACGAGATTCAATCCTATTTGACGCGCATTGGTATTACCGATATGAAGGTAGTTAATACCGAAAAGGAAATCGGCCGCGATTGGGAGACGCAATATCAGAATTGGGCGACGCCGACAGCCTCAGTCGATCTGCTGCGGTGGTTGTGGGCGGCTTACCAGGTTGAACGCAGTGAAGCAAGAGACGAGAATGATAGCTCGGGTGCAAATCTCACTGGAGCGAGGCTGCTGATAAAGTTTATGGCCGAGTCAAACACGGGGCCAAGACGTTTGAAGGGACTGCTGGAAAAGGGCGAAAATTTCGTCGCACACAAAACCGGTACGGGCGGAATGCGTAACGGCATCACTTCCGCGACAAACGACATCGGCCTTATGCGTTTAGGCGAAGGAAAGACAGTGGCAGTCGCAGTCTTCGTTTCGGATTCTCCCGCTGATGAGAAAACGCGTGAACTTATCATCGCGAGGATCGCAAAGGCGGTGGAGGATAGGTGGGGCAAGAATTAACCACGAAATGCAAATGGCACGAATGAGGAAAATACCGTCATTCGTGCCACTCGTGGTTCAACGAATTCTTGATTAATTCTTACCAGCCTTAAGGTCAGCGATTCGTTTTTCAAGCGCCGACGTGTCGACTTTCGGTGTTGCGGCTTTTCCAAGCGCGACCGCCTTTTCGCCTGCGGGAATCGCATCTTTCGTGCGGCCAAGCGCTGCGAGGGCGTTAAACTTCCTTGCATAGCCGCGATACGTTTCGCCTTTCGCGATTTCGGCATCAGCCACTTTCAATGCCTGCTCGTACCACGTATTCGCATCGGTCATTTCTTTCTTGTCGCGTGCGTAATTCGCGGCTTGAAACGGCGAGTTAAAATCGTCCGGCTTGGCGGCTGCTACCACGACACGCGCCTTTGCGAGCGTCGTCGCGACCGGTTCTTTAACCTGCATAGTGAATGGAACGCGAACTTTTTCCCAACGCAGCACAACCGCAGCTGACTCATCTGATGTCGGCTCGATCGCAAAAGCCAGCGCCTCTTGACTCTCGGCGACCCAGACTGGCTTGGTCTTTACCCGTAGGGCGTCCTGCTTCGAGTCGTAGCTAAAACTGCCGCCCTGATCGACGACTTTATTGAAGATAATCGTCCACTCGTCTTTTCCGGGAATCGAGTGGAGACTGTAGGATCCTGCGGCGAGCGGCTGGCCGTTAATGGTCACGTCGCCGGTGACCGTAAACTGCGTCGCGGCATTCGCACCGGTACGCCATACGTGTCCGTAAGGCACGATCGGATATCCTTTCGGACGCGTGCTACCGTTATCGAGTGTTGCTTCGCCCTCGACCTTTTCGGGCCACTCGCCCCAGATCGTTCGCCCCTTTACCATCGGGCGAAAATAATTAATCGTCACGTCCGTGATTCCCACAGTCTGCGTCACGGATGCCTTTTGACTCGCCTGCGGGAGGCGAAGCTGCGCTGTGTTCACGCCAGCCAGGGCGATCACGAAAATAAATAAGAAAATTGCGAGATATTGTTTCATATTAATGCCTCCCCGGCGCGTCCTTTTTTCCGCCGTCCTCGTTCTTATCCGCATGATGATCTGGTTTGCTGCTTCCGAAACGTTCATCGTCGGTGGGCTTTTCGCTCCCCAGGTTTTCCTTGCCGGATTTTCCCGCGCCGGAGTTGCCGCCGCTTTTTCCCTCGCCGGTTGCGAGTTCCTTATCATTGTCCTTGTTGGGATCGTTGTCTGCACTACTGCGTTGATTTTGTGTTGGCATTTAATCTTCCCCCTTACTATAAATTACAATACTGACCGCCCGCTGACGCAGGCCGCTTTTGCTTATTCGTCATCTTCATGAGCCCTAACGCGGCCGGCCGCGACGGCTTCGTCCACAACCTTCTTAAGTAAATTTCCCGGTAACGCATCGTAATGCGAAAACTGCATATGATACGAACCTCTGGCCTGCGTGACGCTGTTGAGCTTCGACTGGTAATCGAGCATCTCGGATAGCGGCACCTTTGCCTTGATGACCTGCTGTTTGCCTCGCATCTCCATACCGCCGACTCGGCCGCGGCGCGAATTGAGATCGCCCATGATATCGCCCGAAACTTCCTGCGGCGTGAAAACCTCGACGTCCATTATTGGTTCGAGCAACGTCGGCTTTGCTTTTTCAATCGCCGCCCGGAACGCTTTGCGACCCGCGGCCCTGAAAGAGTGCTCGTCGGAGTCGACAGGATGAAAACTTCCATCGATCAGCGTCACCTTAAAATCGACGAGCGGATATCCCGCGACAGCGCCGCCTTGGGCAGCCTCGACGATGCCCTTCTCGATGGCAGGACGAAAATTCTGCGGCACTGAACCGCCGAAAATCTTATCGACCCACTCGAAACCACTGCCGCGCTCCAATGGCTCGAATATGACTTTGCAGTCGCCAAATTGCCCGCGTCCGCCGGACTGCTTTTTATGACGTCCCTGTACCTCAACCTGCTGCGTGATAGTTTCCTTGTACGGAACCTTGGGGGGATGAAGGGCCACCTCGACGTGATATCGGTCCGCGAGTTTCTTTACTACAGTCTCGATGTGCAACTGGCCGGAGCCGGAGAGAATAAACTCCTTCGTCTGCGTATCCCGATCGAAATGCAGCGACGGATCCTCTTCCAAAATCTTGTGCAGTGCTGACGAGATCTTGTCCTCGTCCGCACGCGATTTTGGTTCAATCGCGAACGCGATCGCGGCTTCCGGATATTCAACCTTTGGGAAGACAATAGGCTTTGTCTTTTCTGACAGTGTGTCGCCAGTCTGCGTGTCCTTTAGCTTTACGACGGCGATGATATCGCCGGTCGCGGCCTCCGAAACCTTTTCGAGTGTCTTGCCCGAAATCACGTGGAGAGCGCCGAGACGCTCGGCCGTGTCGCGGGTAGTATTCTGCACCGTCGCGTCGGAGGAGATGCGGCCCGATACGACCTTCATTACGTTGATGCGTCCGGCGAAGGGATCGGCGATCGTGCGAAAGACGTAAGCCGAGAAGGGTTCGTCGTTAGAATATTTTCGGTTGATGCGCTCGCCCGACATCTCATTGTCGGCGAAGCCATACTCCATCTCGTGCGTCGCCGGATTTGGCGCGAATTCGACCAGGTGGTCGAGCAAGGTCTGGACGCCGACGAGCGTAGTCGCCGAAAGTGCGTAAACCGGGCACAGTTTGCTGCTCGCGATGGCCTTTGCGAGGTTGGGGTAAATGTCCTCTTCCTCAAGCGTGCCGCTCTCAAAATACTTTTCCATCAGAGCGTCATCCGATTCCGCGACGATCTCGATGAGACGTTCGCGCGTTCGCTCGAATACGTCACGTCCATCCTCGGGCATCGGAATCTCCTTAGCCTTGCCGCTCTCGTCGAATGAATACGCCTGTTGATGTACGACATCGACGACACCCTTAAAGTCACCCTCTTTTCCGATCGGCAGCGTGAAGGGGACGATCGACCGCGCGAAAGACGACGACGCCGTTTCGAGGGCGTGGCCGAAGTCGGCGTTCTCCTTATCGAGCTTGTTGATGATCATGAAACGAGGCAGCACAAACTCGTTTGCGTACTGCCAGGTCTTCTCTGTCTGCACCTCAATGCCGTGAACGCCGTCGACAATCACGAGTGCACAGTCCGCAACGCGAAGCGCCGGCCTTGCATGTGAAACGAACGCGGCGTAGCCGGGCGTGTCTATAAAATTGGTCTTGGTCTCGCCGTACTCCAGGTGGGCAAAATTATTGTTAAGCGAGACTCTTCGTTCGATAGAGTCTTCGTCGTAGTCGGTGACGGTCGTGCCTTCGTCGACCTTTCCCCATCGTCCGGGCACTCCGGCAACATACATCATCGAACTGACGAGCTGTGTTTTACCAGCGTCGCCGTGTCCTACGACAGCGAGGTTTCTGAGATTCTCAGTAGCAAACGCTTTCATCTTCGGCAAATCTCCTTTGGTTGTAACCATAATGTAGTGCAGAAGTGCGCCCGTAAGCAAGGGTACTTACGAACGTTTTTTAGGTTCATACGTCCGAGTGCCAAATGCCTCCGTGCCGTGATCGAACGACTTTGAGGATTGTGCTAAACTCTCCTCTTTATGCACAACTTCGATGAGGCGCTTGCGGCCCTTGACCTCGCACTTTTCGAAAAGATCGAAAGTCAGACGATGCCCGATGACAAGCAATCGCTGCTCGCATGCCAGCTCGCCGCGCGCGAGCTAAAGCCTGGCTATGTTTATCTTGAGATCGGCTCCTATCTGGGCGGCAGCATTCAGCCGCATCTTTTGGACGACAAGTGCTCTGTTATCTATTCGATAGACCGTAGGCCCGAAGTTCAGCCGGACGCGCGAGGCATAGACTGGACGTACAGGAATAACTCGACTGCTCGCATGCTCGATACCCTAAAGCAGGTTCGCGAAGATCTCTCAAAAATTGAAACCATCGACGGCGATACTGCGTCGATCGACCCTTCTCGCGTTGATCGCAAAGTCGACCTTTGTTTTATTGACGGTGAGCACACCGACCACGCGTGCCTGCGCGACTTTCGCTTCTGTATGGAGGTGCTAAACGAGAACGGCGTGATCCTTTTTCACGACGCGCAGGTGACCTACAACGGCATCGCCGACTCAATCGCCCATCTCGAGGAAACTGGCAAGAAATTTCGAGCCTATTCGCTTCCAAATTACGTCTTCGCGATCGAGATTGGCGATTTTCCGATGCACAAAAGCACCGCCGTCAACGACCGTCTCGTCGATAACTATCGCAGCTATATTCCCAGCCTTGCCTCAAACGATCACTACCGGAATTTTTACAACCGCTTTCCGTTCGGCGCGATGCGCCGGGCGATCGATAAGATTCGCGGCTCGAACGTAAGCAATTAATCGTGCAGTCGCTTGAGATTCGCGAAAATGTTCCGCTTGCACCGCTGACGACACTCGGTGTCGGCGGGCCTGCGAAATATTTCGTTGAGGCAGCCGATCTGACTCAACTCACCGCGGCCTTGAGTGAAGCACAGTATCGGGATATTCCCGCTTTCATCCTCGGCGGCGGCAGTAACGTCGTAGTTGCGGACGCGGGCTTCGATGGAATGGTCGTAAAGATCGCGCTAGGCGGCAATAAATTTGAAGTCGCGGAAGCGGAGAACCATGCTGTCCGCGTGACGGTCGGCAGCGGAATGGATTGGGACGTTTTCGTTGCGCGATGCGCTGAAGCCGATCTTGCGGGTGTTGAGTGCCTTTCCGGAATTCCCGGTACCGTTGGCGGCACGCCGATCCAAAACGTCGGGGCTTATGGGCAGGACGTTTCGGAATCGATTGTCGAGGTAGCGTGTCTGGATAGGGAATCTCTCGCGAGCGTGGCTTTTACAAACACCGACTGTCAATTCGCCTATCGATCCAGTATTTTTAATCGCGAAATGCGAGATCGCTACGTCGTGCTCTGGGTCACATTTGAGCTCCTTCGCGGCGGTCAGCCGAAGATTGTCTACAAAGATCTCATCGAACGCTTCGAAGGCTCGTCGCCCACGCTCGAACAAGTTCGCGACGCTGTTCTAAAAATCCGCGCAGCAAAATCGATGGTAATCGATCCGAACGATCCAAATTCGCGGAGTGCCGGCTCCTTCTTTAAGAATCCGATTGTCCCGCTGTCCAAACTCGTCGCGCTCCGGAAAAAGTTCACCGCCCTCGTGTCGTTTCCGGCAGGTGAGAACGCCAAACTATCGGCCGCCTGGCTAATCGAAAATGCGGGGTTTTACAAGGGCTACAGGAAGGGAACGGTCGGTATCTCGACCAGGCACAGCCTTGCGATCGTAAACCTCGGCGGCGCGACAGCGGCCGACGTCGTCGTTCTGCACGAGGAAATTATGGCTGCGGTGGACGCACGATTCGGCATTCCGCTCATCCCGGAACCGATTTTCATAGGATTCGAGTCTTCCGGTATAATCTCCGTTTAATCCATGCCTCGTCGAGACGATATTCATAAAATTCTCATCATCGGGTCCGGCCCGATCGTGATCGGTCAGGGCTGTGAGTTCGACTATTCGGGAACGCAGGCGTGCCGTGCGCTAAAGAGCGAGGGCTTCGAGGTCGTACTGATCAACTCGAACCCGGCGACCATCATGACCGATCCCGAGATTGCGGATCGGACATACATCGAACCTCTCAATCTCGAAACCGTCACCGCCATTATCGAAAAAGAGCGCCCAGACGCGCTGCTCCCCACCGTGGGCGGACAGACCGGTCTGAACCTCTCAATTGAGCTTTTCGACAAGGGCATCCTTGATAAGTTCGGCGTTCAATTGATCGGCGCAAACGTCGATGCGATCAAGGTCGGCGAGGACCGCGAGCTCTTTCGCGCGGCGATGGATGAGATCGGAATCGAGAGTGCCAAGGGCGGCTTTGCATACACGTGGGAAGAGGCGAGCAAGATTGTCGAGGATATCGGTTATCCGGCTATCGTGCGGCCCAGCTTTACGCTTGGCGGAACGGGCGGTGGTACTGCATACAATCCTGACGAATTCGAAGCAATTGCTCGAGCCGGCCTCGCCGCCTCACCAAATTCTCAGATCCTGGTCGAGGAATCAATAATCGGCTGGAAAGAGTTTGAGCTCGAGGTCATGCGCGACCTTAATGACAACGTCGTAGTCGTCTGTGCGATAGAGAACTTCGATCCGATGGGTGTTCACACAGGCGATTCGATCACCGTCGCACCCGCCCAGACGCTGACGGATGTCGAGTATCAAAAGCTTCGCGACATGGCGAAAGCGTGTATTCGCCGCGTCGGCGTCGAGACGGGCGGCTCGAATATCCAGTTTGCGGTGAACCCGGCGAATGGCGACGTTCGTATTATCGAGATGAATCCGCGCGTGTCTCGTTCGTCCGCACTCGCATCGAAAGCTACCGGCTTTCCGATCGCAAAGATTGCGGCAAAACTCGCCGTCGGATACACGCTCGACGAAATTCCAAACGACATTACGAAGAAAACGCCGGCTTCATTCGAGCCGACGATTGACTACGTTGTCACAAAAATTCCGAAATGGGCGTTTGAGAAATTCCCCGGTACGGAGGACGTTCTCGGCACGCAGATGAAGTCCGTCGGCGAAGTTATGGCGATTGGCCGCACGTTTAAGGAATCGCTTTTCAAGGGCCTGCGCTCGCTCGAGGCCGTGAAGCCGCTGCGACTCGAGGACGTTTCTGACGAGGAGCTGCAGCGAAAGCTCGCGCGGCCCAACTCGCAGCGTTTCTCGTACATCACCTATGCACTGCAGAACGGATACTCGATCGATGAGATCCATCGGCTAACGCGGATCGACCCGTGGTTCCTCGATCAGGTTTCGCAGGTGATGGAGTTTCAGGACGGCCTCGGCTCAACGCCGCTCGCGGAATACGAGGATCAGGATCTGCGAACCGCTAAGGCCTTTGGACTTTCCGATCGTCGATTGTCATATATGACCGGCTCGACAGAGACGGAAGTGCGCGACGCTCGCCGGACGCGAAAAGTCTCCCCGGTTTATAAGCGGGTCGATACGTGTGCGGCTGAGTTCGAGTCATTCACGCCTTATCTTTACTCAACGTACGAAGAGGAGTGCGAGGCGGGGCCGACAACGCGACGAAAGATAATGATCCTCGGCAGCGGTCCGAATAGAATCGGACAGGGAATCGAGTTCGACTATTGCTGCTGTCACGCTAGCTTCGCGCTTAGAGATGCTGGCTTTGAGACGATAATGGTCAACTGTAACCCCGAGACCGTCTCTACCGACTACGATACATCCGACCGCCTGTACTTCGAGCCGCTCACCTTTGAGGATGTAATGAACATTGTTGACGTCGAGAAACCTGAGGGCGTGATCGTCCAGTTTGGGGGACAGACGCCACTAAATCTCGCCGCCCGCCTGCACGGCGAGGGTGTTCCCATCATCGGTACTTCCCCCGACTCCATCGATCTCGCCGAAGACCGCAAACGTTTCGGAGCACTGCTCGCAGACCTTAAAATACCGTGTCCCGAGAATTCAAGCGTTACCTCAGGTGATGAAGCCCATACTGTTGCAAATTCAATAGGTTATCCTGTTGTGGTGCGGCCCAGCTTCGTCCTCGGTGGTCGGGCAATGGCCATTGTCTACGATGACGAATCGCTCTCGTCATACATGCGTAAGGCGACAGACGCTTCGCCCGCAAAGCCCATCCTAATCGACAAATTTCTCGAGCGCGCCCAGGAGGTTGACGTCGATTTATTAGCGGACAGCGATACTGTCGTGATCGCGGGCATACAGGCCCACATCGAGGAAGCGGGCGTCCATTCCGGCGACTCGTCGAGCGTTCTCCCGGCCCAACGGATTGCGGAAGCGCACATCGAGACAATAAAGCATTACACCCGGCTGCTCGCTCGCGCTCTAAAGGTTGTCGGCCTGATGAACATCCAGTTCGCTATCAAGGACGACCGTGTTTACGTGATCGAGGTCAACCCGCGAGCGTCGCGAACGGTTCCCTTTGTCGCCAAGGCAACCGGCGTCCCTATCGCTAAAATCGCCTCGCTCGTGATGGCCGGCGAAAAACGCCTCGCTGATTTTAATCTCCCCGATGTTCTTCCTGTACCGCAGGTCTTCGTCAAATCTCCGGTTTTTCCATTCAAGAAATTCTCAGGCGTCGACTCGATCCTCGGCCCTGAGATGCATTCGACCGGCGAGGTAATGGGCGTCGGTTCGACATTCGGCGAGGCATACGGCAAGGCGATGGAAGGCTCCGGCCTGAGCCTACCGCTATCGGGTAAGGCATTCATCTCCGTAAACAATGCCGATAGAGGCCAGGCCGTGGTCATTGCCCGCCGGCTAGCCAATTTGGGCTTTCGGCTCGTCGCCACGTATGGAACCGCGGCCCGGTTTGCCGAGGTCGGACTCGAATGCGAGAGCGTCTTTAAGGTAAACGAAGGCCGACCGAACATAGCGGATCTGATAAAACAGGGCGAGATTGCACTCGTAATCAATACGCCGAGCGGCAAGATTTCACACTATGACGAGAAGGCCATCCGTCAGGCATCGCTGCAATTCAACGTCCCGTGCGTGACTACGATCACTGGCGCCGGGGCCCTCGTCGAAGCGATAGATGTGCGAATTTCTGCAAAGGGTGTGGTCGTGCGCACCCTTCAGGAGATCCATGACCTCAAGGCGCAAACTGCGGATAATGTCTGCTAGTCGATACCATTCGCCTATTCTTGACCAACCCTACCAATTGCAATAACTTATCTAGAAGTTCTTCGAGACGGAAAAAAGTGAATACATGAATGAATCGCACGACCGCGAGATCATCGGCGGGCATCTGCTCGTGATCGGCGGGGCAGAGGATAAATATAACGAGCGGCGAATTCTAAAAAAATTCCTCGAGCTCGCGGGCGGCGACAAGGCGGAAATTCTGATCATTCCAGTCGCGTCGGACTTTCCGGAGTTCGCGTCCGACGTTTACACGCAGGCATTTCGAAACCTCGGCGTGGCCAGTCCGCGAGTCCTGCGGGCTACATCGCGCCACGATGTGGTAAGCGCCGATGTCGACAAGCTGCTGACCGGCGTAACCGGCGTTTTTATTACCGGCGGGGATCAAATGCGCCTGGTATCGATTCTCGGCGGGACTAAGATGGCTGAGCGGCTACGTGTGCTTGTTCGCGACACCAAGTTAGTTATGGCTGGCACCAGTGCCGGCGCAGCTGGGATGAGCACATCGATGATCGTGCGTGGCGAGCCGACGTCGCACCCGCATAAAGACGCAGTTAGGCTCTCACCCGGCCTCGGCTTCTTAAAGAATGTGATCATCGACCAGCACTTCACCGAGCGCGGACGAATCAGCCGTCTTATCACGGCCGTGGCCTTCAATCCTTACAACCTGGGCATTGGAATAGACGAGAATACGGCCATCATCCTCAACGGTGAGGGAATACTTGAGGTATTCGGCCAAGGTTCCGCTACCATCGTAGACGGATCAGCTATTACATTCAATGAGATTGCGGAAGTTGCTGATTATCAACCATTTAGTATCTGCGGCGTCCAGTTTCATGTACTACGTGATGGGCTGATTTACAATTATCGCTCACGTGTATTCATTCAGCCGACAAAAGAGTTTCTGCTCCCTGATCTTGGGTAGAAGATTTCCACTATGAATATCCTCGAGATTCGAACACTACGCGGACCTAATTACTGGAGCGGGTATTGGAAAAAGTTGATTATCATGCGCCTCGACATCGGGGAGTTTGAAGAGCGCCCGACGCATAAGATCGAGGGCTTCTATTCCAAGATGTCCGAGGTTCTTCCTTCGTTACAGTCGCACGGATGCAGCTACGGTGAGGAGGGCGGATTCCTGCGACGTGTCAATGAGGGTACGTGGGCCGGCCACGCGATCGAGCACTTCGCCCTGGAACTTCAGACCTTGGCTGGAATGAGTACCGGCTACGGCCGCACGCGCGAGACAGGCGAAAAAGGAATCTACAACGTCGTATTCAGCTATGTCGAGGATGAGGTCGGCAAGTATGCGGGCCGATCCGCTGTGCAGCTTTTCGAAATGTTGGCGGCCAAATCACCTGCCAGCGATATTACGCAGCATATAGTCGGCGACATTCAGCGCATGCGCGAGATCCGGCAGAATGTGAGATTCGGCCCATCGACCGGCTCGCTCGTTGAGGAGGCGGAGGCTCGCGACATTCCTTTTATCAGGCTGAATGATCAGTCCCTCGTCCAGCTCGGCTATGGCGTTCATCAGAAACGGATTCAGGCAACTACTACTGTCAATACAAATATGATCTCGGTCGACATCGCCGGGAATAAGCACGCGACGAAAAAGCTGCTGGGCGACATGGGCGTTCCTGTGCCTAAGGGTTTTCGAATCCGAGAGATCGAGGAGCTCGAGGACGCGGTCGAGAGCGTCGGATTTCCTGTGGTGATAAAGCCGCTCGATGGAAATCATGGCAAGGGTGCGACGGTTGGTATTCGATCGCTGGACGATGCGAGCATTGCATTCGAGAAAGCGAAGGAATATTCGCGTTGGGTCATCGTTGAAAAGCAGTTGATCGGCTCAGACTATCGCGCACTAGTCGTAAACAATCGCCTCATAGCTGTTGCCGAGCGGCTGCCGGCGCACGTAGTCGGCGACGGCAAGAGCACTATCGAAAAGTTAATCGAGAAAACCAATAGCGATCCTCGTCGCGGATACGGTCACGAAAAAGTCTTGACGCTTATAGATATTGACGGTCAGACGATGCGATGCGTTAAAAAGGCGGGCTACGAGATCGACAGCGTCCTACCGAAAGGCGAAACGCTGCTGCTAAAAACGACTGCGAATATCTCGACGGGCGGAACGGCGAAAGATGTCACCGACGAGGTCCACCCTGAGAACGTCTTTCTGTTCGAGAGGATAGCCAAGATCATCGGCCTGGATGTTGCCGGTGTTGATGTGATCGCACCGAATGTGAATGAACCGCTTCGCGAAAACGGGGGCGGGATTATCGAAGTCAACGCCGCTCCCGGTTTTAGAATGCATCTTTCGCCTAGCCAGGGAATTGGTCGCAATGTGGCCGAGCACGTGGTCGATATGCTGTTCCCTCCGGGGACGCCGGCACGAATACCGATCTTCGCAATTACCGGGACTAACGGGAAGACAACAACAACAAGACTGATCGCCCACATTCTAAAGAACGCAGGGCGTACGGTCGGCTTCACCACAACGGACGGAACGTACATCGGGAATCAGCAGATCGTCGCCGGCGACAATACGGGGCCCGTATCAGCTCAGCTCGTTTTGAAGGATCCGACCGTGGATGTAGCGGTACTCGAAACAGCACGCGGGGGAATAATCCGCTCCGGTCTCGGATTCGACTACTGCGACATTGGTGTTGTGACAAATGTCGCTGCTGATCACCTGGGCCTCAAGGACGTCAACACGCTCGAAGATCTCGCCCGGGTCAAATCGGTGGTTCCGCGTGCGGTCTCGCGTCGCGGTTTCGCCGTGCTCAATGCCGAAGACGATCTCGTTTACGCGATGAAGGAGAAGACCGAGGGCCGCGTCGTTTGCTTCTCGATGGATGAGAATCACCCGAACATAAAGAAGCGTGCGGCCCGCGGCCGGATTTCGTGCGTGTACGAGAATGGTTACGTAACGATACTAAAGGGGAAGTGGAAGGTGCGTGTCGAGCGGGTAACAAACATACCTCTTACTTACGGCGGCCGGGCCGAATTTATGATTCAGAACGTGCTCGCGGCAACGCTCGCATGTTTTGTGCATGGCGTCTCGATGGAGGCCCTGCGGGTTGGGCTCACCACCTTCAACGCGGGCACCGCTCAGACACCGGGACGACTGAATTTTGTCGAGGTCGGCGACGTAACTGTTCTGATGGACTATGCACATAACCCTGCTGGTCTCAGAGGTTTAACGGCATTTATCTCGAAATTGCCTAATAAGTACAGGACTTGTGTTTTGAATGGAACGGGCGATCGCCGGGATGACGACATCCGTGAGTTTGGCAAGATCGCCGCAGATAACTTTGACCGGATCGTGATTCGAACCGGTAACTATCTACGGGGCCGCGAGCCGGACGAACTGCACGGCCTGCTTCAGGAGGGAATTGCCCAGAGTGCAAACGAGCCGGCGGTCCGGGTGATTCCGGATAGCCGAACCGCCATTCATCACGCGATCAAGTACGGGCGCAAAGGTGAACTCGTAGTCACGCTCGCCGACCGTGTGCCGGACGACATCGGATATGTTCAGGAGATGCGCGATATCGTGGATGCGAAACGCCTTCAAGAGAAGGGCTAGGCGTAGATAAGTACTTCCGTTTCGCCGCCCTCGCTGATAAACGCGCGGTACATCCCTTCGGAGTTGAACGGCAGAGAAAGATTGCCCTGGCGATCAACGGCGATCATGCCGCCCTCACCGCCTAAACTGGTGAGGCGTCCGATCGTTTCGAAGGAGGCCTCACGCAGGCCGATCTGCTTGTACTTCATTCTTGCCGACACGTCGAAAGCGGCAACCGCGCGCATAAAATACTCGCCGTGCCCGGTGCAAGAAACAGCGCACGTCTCGTCAGCATAGTTACCTAATCCAACCACCGGCGTATCGCCGATGCGGCCAAATTTTTTGTTCGTCATTCCGCCGGTAGAGGTGGCAGCCGCGAGGTTCCCGTCTGAGTCGCAGGCGACAGCACCCACGGTGCCGATGGGTTTGGCTTTCATGCTATGGTCGAGCCGCGTGCGACCGTCGCTGATCGCTTCCTGTAATTGCAGCCATCGGTGCTCGGTAAAAAAGTATTCGTCCTTCTCCGTCTCAATCCCCAACTGCTCGGCAAACTGATTTGCACCCTCACCGGCGAGCAGTACGTGCTCGGTTTGCTCCAGCACACACCGTGCGAGGCTGACCGGATTCTTGATCCCTCGTACAAAAGCAACAGCGCCAGCTTTCAGAGTTTTGCCATCCATTATCGAGGCGTCCATCTCCTGTTTGCCTTCGTGAGTGAAAACGCTGCCACGTCCCGCGTTGAACAACGTAAAATCCTCGAGCGTTCTCACGGCGGCCTCGACTGCGTCGAGTGCCGATCCTCCATTCTTCAAAATCGCCCAGCCGTCGCGAAGGCTGTCTTCGAGACCGTTGTGATACTGCGCCTCGAGGGCGGGCGTCATTCGGGATTTAAGGATCGTGCCTGCACCGCCGTGGATTGCGAGAGCTCGCTTTGCCATAGGCATCGATCTTAGCATTTTGCCCGTAAGTTGCTGGAAGCGAAGCACCACGCAGACCGAAGCTCGCGCAAATAGGCACGTTTGGCTGCCGAAGTGAGGTAATAATGCTACGAAGCCAGCCATTCTAATGGGCCTCATCGAAATCTCGATTACAATCTCGTTGGCCTTGGACGCCACTTTTCAAACCAGCATTCCTCGCTCGAAAATAAAAGACTGCATTGAAGTCCGCGCGTAGCCGGCAATAGCTCCGACGTTGAGTATTGCCTTCGCTCATGCGCGCTTTCTTTGCATTTTGTATCCTAGCCTTGATGGCGGACGGCTTTTCGATTAAATCCTTTGCAAAGATCAATTGGGTGCTGCGTGTTTTGGGAAAACGCGAAGACGGCTTTCATGACATCTGCACGGTGTTTCAGACGGTCTCGGTTCATGACACGCTGCATTTCGAAGCGGCGGACAATATCGTCCTGACCTGTGACGATCCGACGATACCGGCTGACGACACGAATTTGATCGTACGGTCGGCGCGCAAACTCCAAGAAAGAACAAACACAAAACAAGGAGCAGCGATTCATGTCGCGAAGCGCATTCCCGCGCCGGGCGGCCTTGGCGGGGGTTCATCGAATGCGGCAGTAGCCCTGATTGGACTGAATCGATTCTGGGATTTGGGGCTGTCTATCGGGGAATTGAGCTCGATTGGGACGGAGATCGGCTCGGACGTCGCGTTCTTCTTCGAGGGCGGGACCGCGATCGGTACACAGCGCGGCGACGTTATCGAGAGTGTCGTCGATGTCGGCGAGGAATTCATGATCATTGTGGCGCCGAACGTGAGGGTTTCGACGGCGGACGCGTTCGCCGGACTGGCGGCCCCGGCATTGACAAAATCGGGGGCAGACATTATTCTCACAGTTTGCCGAAACGCTGCGAGACCGTTCGACTCGCGCGGTTCGGAATTGACGAACGATTTTGAGCGGAGCATCGTCTCTGCTTGTCCCGAGGTTACGAGAGTCAAAGAGACCCTCCTCGAACTCGGAGCAGTTAAGGCCGCGATGAGCGGCAGCGGAGCGTCGGTCTTCGCGATATTTGAAAATGAAGAGACACGGCAGACAGCTTTGAATGCCCTCGACCAAGAGTCGAGCTGGCGAAAGTTTGCCGTATCAACCGTTTCGCGAGCAGAGTATCGCGAGTCCCTCGGGATTTAGGTTGTTTCCACGTTTCTGATAGATTTTACGCATTGGGGCGTCGCCAAGTGGTAAGGCACCGGGTTTTGGATCCGGCATTCGTAGGTTCGAATCCTCCCGCCCCAGCCAAGTGTGAAATGTGAAACGGACAATCGATCGAGGTTGTCCGTTTTTTTTCTGATTTATCGTGAGCGTCACTGGAAGGATAAAAATTTTTGCCGGCAACGCGCATCCCGAACTCGCGGATGAGATCTGCCGTGAGCTCGGATGTGAACTCGGCAAGGCGCTGACGGGACGATTTTCGGACGACGAGTACAACTTCTCGATTGGCGAAAACGTTCGCGGTTCGGACATCTTTATCGTTCAGCCGACTTGCCCGCCGAGCGACCGGCATTTGATGGAGCTGTTGATAATGATCGACACCTTCGTCAGGGCTTCGGCGGAAAGGGTGACGGCGGTGATTCCATACTTTGGATACGCCCGTTCGGATAAGAAGGATCGCCCGCGTGTGCCGATCGCGGCGAAACTGGTGGCTAATCTGATACGTGTGGCGGGAGCGAATCGCGTTTTGACGATCGACTTGCACGCGGCGCAGATTCAAGGTTTTTTTGACATTCCGGTCGATCACTTATATGCGGCCCCGATCGTAGTCGATTACTTTAAGTCGAATCCGATCGACAACCTTATCGTCGTCGCTCCGGATACCGGCGGAGCCGAAAGGGCGAGGGCCTACGCAAAGAGATTAAACGCCGGATTAGCACTGTGTGACAAGCGTCGCGAGCGTGCAAATGAGTCCGACGTCATGAATATAGTCGGCGACGTCAGGGGTAAGAACTGTTTGATAATCGACGACATGTGCGACACGGGCGGCACGATTTGCAAGGTCGCCGAGGCCCTGCATAAAGCAGGTGCTAACGAAATTCAGGCGTGTTTTACTCACGGCGTTTTGTCAGGCAAGGCCGTTGAGAATATCAGTTCGTCGTATCTCAAAAAGGTGATCGTCACGAACACGATACCGATCAGGGATAACGGAATGCCGCTTGTCGATGGCGGAAAGATTGAAGTTCTGAGCGTTGGGAAGCTGCTCGCGTCGGCGATCAAATCGATCCACGATGAGACGAGCGTTTCTTCATTATTTATATAGGAAGCTGAAGGGAAGTTATGGCTGAAAAAATTACTGTAAAGGGTGAAAGGCGTGAGGTGACGGGCAAAAACGTAAACCGTCGGCTGCGCGTCGATGGAAAGATTCCGCTCGTCGTTTACGGCGGCGGCGAACCGCCAACGTCCGTAGCGGCAGACCTCCGTGAGCTCGCGGCAATCCTGCGAACATCGGCGGGCGTCAACACGGTGTTCTCGCTTGACGTTGCGGGTGCGACTGACGACGTTATTTTCCAGGATCGGCAGATCGACGCGGTCACGGGACGGCTCGTACACGCCGACCTTCGCCGCTTTTCAAAGGGTGAGAAGATCGAAATGACCGTCCCGATTCACCTGATCGGCGAACCAGAAGCATTGAAGGAAGAAGGCGCAGTTCTATCGCAGGCCATGCGCGAGATCAAGGTGCTTTGCGAACCGGCTAAGACGCCGGATTCGATCGACGTCGACATCTCGAGCCTAACGTCGGAGCATTCCATACACGTATCGGATCTTAAAATTGGCGAGGGTATCGAGATCCACGACGATCCAGAAACGGTCGTCGCGTCCATCGTGATCGTTAGCGAAGAAGTGCTCGAACCGCAGATCGAGGCGGGTGCTGAGCCTGAGGTTGCTGGCGAAGAGCCGAAGCCCGAAGAGGACGGCGGCGACGACAAGAACTAACGAGTGTCAGGCTGGCTGATCGTCGGGCTCGGAAATCCGGGCGTCGAGTACGAGAATACGCGGCACAACGCCGGGTTTATGCTCGTCGATCTGCTTGCTGAGCAAGGACAGGCTCGCATAAGACGGAGCGAATGCAGTTCGCTGGTCGGCCGATGCGACATTGAAAACGAAGGCGCCGAGCTCGCAAAGCCGCAGACGTTTATGAACTTAAGCGGCGAGGCGGTTAACTGCCTCGTGTCAAAGCCGCCGAGGTCGCGTGAAACGCTCGTGATAGTCTCGGACGATTTGGCGCTGCCCTTTGGTACGATTCGTATCCGTCGTAATGGAAGTCACGGCGGACAGAATGGATTGAGGTCGATCATCGACCAGTTGAAAACTCAGGAGTTCATTCGACTGCGTATCGGGATCGGCCCTGAGCACGAGATTCGCGACGCCTCAAGGTATGTGCTGGCTGAGTTCTCAGCGGCAGAGAGAAAGGAGTTGCCGCCTATTTTGGAGCGAGCAACTGATGCCATCGGCGTGATAATCACGAACGGCGTCGACGAGGCAATGGGAAAGTTTAATTGAAAAGTTGTACTTGGAGTAGATATGGCAAATAGAACCTACGAAGTGATGTATATCATCAATCCGGAAACCGATGCGGAGAAAATCGAGAAGCTCAACGAGGCTGTTGGTAAGCTGATCGAGAAGGAGGGTGGCGAGATTGTTCGAATGGATGACATCGGCATTCGAAATCTCGCATACCCGATCGAAAAGAAAGAGTCGGGTCATTACGTTTTGTTCGAGATTAACGGCACGGGCCAGGAGATCGCCGAGCTCGAGCGTCGTATGCGCGTCAACGATATGGTCATGCGCTATATGACAGTACGCGTCGACGAGGATCGCAAAAAGGCTGCGGCAATCAAGGCGAAACGCGATGCACGAAACGAAAAGCGCGCGACACGTGCGACGACAGTTAAAGTAGAAGAAGCGGAGGCAGTGGACGCTCAGTAGATAGACGTTAATCAACGATTGCCGTTCACGGCATTCAGATTAACGTGCTACCGAGATCGACCATTGACAACAGATTTATGGCAGAAAGAGAAATGGAAGTAATAAACGACCGCGACGGATTTGGTGTCGGCGAAGACGTGATCGGTGATCGACCTCGCCGATATCAGCGACGCCGTCCACGCCAGATGGTGCCTGACTACCTCGATTGGAAAGATATCGAATATTTGGGACAGTTTGTGCCCGAGCGTGGCAAGATTATGCCGCGTCGCATTTCGGGAATCTCAGCAAAGGATCAGCGCCGCATTTCGACGGCTATCAAACGGGCACGCTCAATGGCGATGCTGCCGTTTGTTGCGGACTAATAAGAGTTTCGATTCATGGGCTTTCAGTTTCCATGTTGGGAACTGCCTGCATTTGACTTGAAACCTGAAACCTCAAATTTGGAACTAACATCATGGCAAACATCACAGTTTTATTGCGTGAGGACCTCGATAACATCGGCGGTCGCGGCGACGTGGTCAAGGTAAAGGCCGGCTACGCTCGTAACTATTTGCTGCCGCAAAAATTTGCGACACTCGCAACGAAAGGTAACGTAAAACAGATCGAAAGAGAACGCGAGGCCCTGCTGAAACGAGCGGCCGTCGAGCGTTCGACCGCCGAATCGCAGCGCGACCAGATGGCGTCGATCTCACTCGCATTCGAGCGGAAGGCCGGTGAAGGCGGCACGCTCTTTGGATCGGTCACATCGATGGACGTCGCGGAGGCGCTGCAGGCAAAGGGCTACGAAACGGACCGCCGCAAGATCGTAATGAAGGACGCGATCAAGGAGACCGGCGAATTCACCGTAAAGGTTAAACTTCACCGCGACGTCACTCTCGACATTCCGGTTACCGTGACCGCCGAAGGCGGCGAGACAGACGCAGAGAAGCCCGTAAAGAAGGGCCGCAAAGCAAAGGCTGACACCGACGAGTCGGCACCGGACGCCGGTTCTGCTTCGGACGCTCCAGCCAAAGCGGTAGAGGGCGATACGCCGGAAGTCTAATGTTTTGAGATGGCTCGCAAACTCGTTTTCACGAGAGGTCGCGATATGTTCGCGGCCTTTTTTTGTTTGAATGGACGCCGCCTCGGGCGTAACTGCCCGATCCATTTGACCTTACAGGCTTTCGAAAAATGTCTTTCGACAGCCGATACATTTGCGACTAAAATTATCTCACAAACCTTCCCATGGCGAGTCCGTTTCCCGACAATCGACGCGAGCAGTACCTCGAAAAAGCGCTTCCATCGAGCAGCGAAGGCGAGCGCGTGATTTTGGGCGCGATCCTGCTCGACAATGCCGTGATGGCCGAGGCAGTCGAGCATCTCAAGCCCGAGGATTTTTACTCGCCGCTCAATCGTCGCGTCTATGCAGCAATGATCGAGCTTTTTGAACGCGACCGACAGATCGATCCCATTCTGATCGGCGAAGAGCTGAAGAAAGAAGGCTCGCTCGAATCTATCGGCGGCGTGACGGCGATCACGAATCTCACTTTCGGGCTGCCGCATTTTACGAATGTGGCGGAATACATCAGTGTCGTTCGTGACAAGTCGCTGATGCGATACCTGATCCGTGTCTGTAACGCGATCACCGGCGAAGCGCTCGCCGAAGAAGATGAAGCGAGTGCCGTCCTGGATCGCGCCGAGCAGAAGATTTTTCAGCTCGCCGAGGCGCGCACGACGCAGAGTTTTTCCCGCATCGCACCCATCGCCGAGCGCGTGATCGTGCGTGTCCGCGAACACGCCGAGGGCGGCGCTTCGCATGGAATCACGGGTCTCTCCACCGGATTCTACGAGCTCGACGATCTGACGTCGGGATTTCAACGCACTGATCTGATCATCGTTGCAGGCAGGCCGTCGATGGGAAAGACGGCATTGTGTCTCACGCTCGCGCAGAATGCGGCCCTAAACAGCAACGCAATCGTTGCCGTCTTCTCGCTCGAAATGTCCAAGGAGCAGCTCGTCACGAGAATGCTCGCGTCCGAGGCCCGCATCAACGCGCATCGGTTTCGCACCGGGCATCTCATGACCAATGAATGGGAACGCCTCGCGGGCGCGATCGGCACGCTCTCGGACGCGCGTCTCTTCATCGACGATACGCCGGGAATTTCCGTGCTCGAGATGCGTGCGAAATGCCGCCGCCTCGCGGCCGAGCAGAAGGGCCTTGACCTCGTCGTGGTCGACTATTTGCAGTTGATGTCGGGCGGCAAGCGCACTGAGTCGCGTCAGCAGGAAGTCTCGCAGATTTCACGCGAACTCAAAGGCCTTGCCAAAGAATTAAGCGTTCCCGTCGTCGCCCTCTCACAGCTCTCGCGGGCACCCGAGGCGAGAAATCCGCCAAAGCCTTTGATGTCCGACCTTCGCGAATCCGGCTCTATTGAACAGGATGCCGACGTCGTCGCCTTCATTTTCCGCGAAGACTACTACCACGAAACCGACGAGAATAAAGGCATCGCAGAGCTCATCGTCGCAAAACAGCGTAATGGTCCGACTGGTACGATTAGGCTCGCCTTCCTAAAAGAATTTACGAGATTCGAAAACTTTATCAGCGGATAAGGCAATAGGCCCCGGCGCGAAAGTGAGGGCTGAACATTTAATATCATGAGTGAAGATCCACGGTTTCCAATCGGTCAATTTGCCAAAGAACAGTACGCCGATCGTGCTGTTAATAGCGAAACGATCAGAAGTTTACCCTCCAAACTCGCGCACGCCGTCGACGCCCTTAATCAGGAGCAGCTCGACACGCCGTATCGCGACGGCGGATGGACGCTTCGGCAGACGGTACATCATATCGCCGATTCGCATTCGAATTCCTTAACACGTTTCAAGCTCGCGTTGACTGAGGACGAGCCGCCGACGATCAGGCCTTATCACGAAGATCGCTGGGCCGAGCTCGCCGACAACTCGCTTCCTGTCGACGTGTCACTCACGATGACTGCCAGCGTTCATGCGCGGTGGGCTGCGTTGCTCGATTCGATGACGGAGGCCGATTTTGCTCGCGAGTTCATCCATCCGGAAACGGGCCGATGGACGCTCGACGCCGCACTTGCGCTATACGCATGGCACTCCGAGCATCACACCGCCCATATAACATCACTTCGCCAGCGCAGCGGCTGGTAAGAAATTAAAGCGACAGATGGACACGGATTAATACTGACCTTAAGATTTCTTATCTGAGTTCGTCGTGGTTGATCCGTAGTCAGTATGTCCGAAGGTCGCCTGATATCACTCGACGCTTTCCGCGGAATGACGATCGCGGCGATGGTGCTCGTCAATAATCCCGGCGGCTCGCCGGTCTACGGTCCACTAAATCACGCCGAGTGGCACGGCCTTACGCCGACCGACTGGATCTTTCCTTTCTTCCTGTTTATCATCGGGGTTTCAATCGCAATATCTTTAGGCAGGCGCCCGACTGTAAGCCAAGGCGAAAGAAGCAGCCGCGAAAAACTCTCTACTAATGTTTACCTAAAAATCCTCACGCGTGCGGCCTCGATCTACCTACTTGGCGCGGCGATGTCCATATTGCCGTTCTTCCAGTTTCAAGCGACCGATGCGCCGGACTTCGCGAAGGTGGTCGTATGGCTGCTTCTTACAGCGTCGCTCTTCTTCCTGCTTCTGCGGAAATACTGGTGGGCGTTGGGATTGCTCGCCGCGGCGCTCGCGGGCATCGCCTGGATGAATCTCGCGGGATATAACGTCGTACCGTACAACTTCGACACGCTTCGGATCATGGGCGTGCTGCAGCGAATCGCTCTCGTATATTTGTTCACCGCGATCATTTTCCTGCATACGACGTGGCGACAGCAGGTCGGAATCTCAGCGGTCTTGCTTCTGGGTTACTGGCTAATCATGAGCGTTGTTCCCGTCCCCGGCTGCGATGTGACGACGATCGACGACAAAGCGTGTAATCTCGCCGCATATCTTGATCGCCTCATCCTCACCGAGAATCATATTTGGCGCGGCGGTAAGGTTTACGATCCCGAAGGGCTGCTTTCGACGATTCCCGCAATAGTGACTTGTTTATCGGGCGTGTTGACGGGACGCTGGCTCGCTCGAAATGATGAAGTCAGAGTCCAGAATGACGAAACAACGCCGGCTCTTAATTCATCATTCATCACTCAGCATTCATCATTGAACAAGGTCGCCGGACTGTTCTTCTTCGGCACCATTCTCCTGGCGGTCGGCTACATCTGGTCGTACTACTTTGCGCTCAACAAAGCTCTCTGGACTAGTTCGTACGTCGTCGTCACGAGTGGACTCGCACTGCTCGTGCTCGGCGCATGCTACTGGCTGATCGATCTAAAGGGCTACAAAAAATGGGCGTGGCCGTTTGTCGTTTTTGGGGTAAACGCGTTGCCGCTTTTCGTTTTCTCCGGCATCGCGGCCCGAATGCTCTCTGCCTACCGCGTTACCGGAATCGATGGCTCGCCCGTTTCGCTCTCGCGATGGTCGATGCAGAACATCTTTCTGCCTGTCTTGCAGCCGATCGACGCTTCGCTCGCCTTCGCCGTCACCTTTATCCTTATCTGGCTGGGTCTGATGTGGCTGCTGTATCGAAAGCGGATCTACCTTAAGGTTTAGCCAAACGGCAATGTAAAATGACCCGCGATCAAGACCGCAGGTCAACCCGGATTTTCAGGTTCCGCTCGGCGAGGACGAAATATGGAACGCACGGTGAATGAGAACCAAGTTGTTTCTTGCCGCGTCAGCGGCAATTGAATCGCGGCGTGTTATTCAGTCGTCACTACGCGACGAGATTCGTTGTTCACCCTTTTCGTGGGTTGAAACCCATGGCTAAATTCATGTTGCCGCTACGCGGCCCAATTAGCGGGCCAGAACTGCGAGCGGTAGCGACGGGGTTCTTGTTCGCATTTAATATATGAAGAATGGAAATTCAACTCTTCGGGTTACTGAATACGGAACGCCGTTTCGTTTAGCGGGCTTAAAACGAATTCCTTTCGCCGCTGCAATTGCTTGTTCCGTAAGTCCGTAAGGAAGTCCTTCAACCGGCACAATCGCGCCAATCTCACCAGATGCAAGAAATGTGATTTTAAGGATAACCGTTCCGTGAATATTCAGCCGCTTTGCCTTGGGCGTATATGCAGCTTTCGGTTTGATAAAGATTGCGAGGGCTTGCGTTGTTCCGACAGCTCGTGTTGTTCGGACAGCTTGTATCGTTTGTGATGCTGGTAATTTATATGACTTCAGATCAACCCGTTGCCCTGCATCTTTTGAAAGAATCTGTCCTGTATTCCGGTCGTATTGCCAAATACCAACTATCTCAACAATCAGGGTTTTTCGAATTGCTACGTTTGGGCGGTTCTCAATTGAATCGAACATCGAAACAGTTTCTGTTTTGACGTAAGGTGGAACCAGCTTAACTACAAAAACAATATTAGGATCAACTGTCGATTCTGGTCGCCCGAAGCTGTAGAGTGATGAATTGGGCAAAAAAGCGGCGATGCCAGGGCCGATAAAATCTTCATAACCGTAAGTCGTCAATGAAAAGACTTTTTCACTCACCTCAATTAATCGAAAGGGCTGAGCGCTATTAAATCCGATCCCATAATGAATTTGAGGGGAAACAACAAGCACTCTATTTTCGCAAGAGCCACTTGTCCCCTTGTAATTCTTGCCGTTTTCACTGGCCTGAACAGTCTTTAGCGAAATTGTACTTTTGAGCCAAATTGACTCAATGGTGGAGAGGCTTCCGAAGTCATCGACGAGCTGATTTGGATTGGCAATACGGCGTTGCGAATGGCCACTTCCGCTCCCTTGACCACAACCAGGAGTGTAATAAGGAGTCGGTTCTGGGAAGTCGGCCCTGTCTATTAAACGATATGATTGTGCCCGAAAATACCTCAAACTGGCGTTGGCGTCCGTCGCCGATAAATACTTTGAAATTTCTGGTTTAAGGAAAAATCGGTCACCGACAGTAAAGCCACTATAAATCAATTTACTTTTAACGGCTTTTTCAATCACCGCGGTTGATTTTCCAAGAACCTTTGCGTTACTTAAGATTTCAATAAGATTATTTACCAGCAAGACCGGATCGGCCCCATCAAAATTGGGCGGCAAATATTTGGAATCATCGGTCACTCGCACTTGAGCAACCATAGTTCCTATCGCATATAGGCTTAAAATTATGACCCATATCAATTTACGCAAAGATGCCATAGTTATTCACTCTCCAAAATATATGTCGTTGATAATACACCAAGCCTCCGTATTATTAACGACGCTAAAAAATCCAGCCGCTCCCGCTCCCGGTTTTGACTCGTAAAAACTATGGCGCTGGTGGCACCTTTTTCTTCGGTGGTGATTCGACGTGGGCGGCGGAGCGGCAGGCGGCGATGGCGCCGGGGTTGCCGGAGCAGAAGTTTGGGACCATATGGACGACGGTGGCTTTTGGGGCTATCATCTGGGCCATTTTGTCGTTGATTTCGGCGTTTTTGGCAATGCGGCTGCCGACACGGCGCTGTCCTGCTGTCCAAAAGCGGCCTCGAAAGCATCGGCCGCGATGGTAACTTCCTGCGGCCATTTGACGGGAGCACCGTATGATTCGATCAGGGCTTCGTCGGTCGTGCCGCCTTCGGCGTTCCATTGACGGCAACGGTGGCCGGACTCAAGGTTTTTGCGGATCTTGTCGTTCATAGGTTAAATGAACCTCCAAATTTTGTGAATTACCGTGAGAATACTGCGGTTTTACGATGGTACGCGCGTTTTTGCGGCTGTCAAGAGCATCGCGGCCTGTGAAAGTGGCTTCGGAACGTTTGGAAGCAGCTACGGAGTGTTTGGACGCAGCTACGGAGCGATTGGAAGCAGCTTCGCGGTGATCCGACGGTGCTTCGCAGCCAGATTGTATTCGCGGCAGCGGATCACAAGAGAATTGTCGCCTACGATACTGAACGCGGTGAATGGGCGAGCTAAACTCGCGGGAAGATTACGGAGCAAAATATGAATCCAGTTCAATTACTGAAGGCCGATCACAAGGCCGTTGAGGGACTTTTTCGTAAAGTCGAGAAGTCTGCCGCGAGTGAGCACGTTCCGATATTCAAACAGATCAAGAGCGAGCTCGAGGCCCACGCGTGGGTTGAGGAGTCAGTCTTCTACCCGCATTTGCAGGCGGGAGGGAATCAGGCACTCGTCGAGCTTACGTCGGAGGCGGTACAGGAGCACATGCAAATGAAAGTGTTCCTCGGCGAGCTCGATGTTGCGACCGCAGTTAAGAATAAATTTGAGCCGCTGCTCATCAAGCTTATCGAGGACGTCCGTCACCACGTCGTGGAAGAGGAGAATGAGATGTTTCCTATGGCGGAATCACAGTTCTCTACGGAGGAGTGGGAAGAGCTCGGTGAAGAAATGGAGTTTGAAAAACAACGGTTCCTCGCCTCTACTGAATCTGCATACAACTAGAAGGATCTGATCCCGGGAAACATACACAATGCCAAGCAAGAAGAAAAACCTGAACGTAACTGAGAAGCAGTTGGATCTCGATATGAACCGTGAAGACGGGGTCGACGAGTTCCTGACGACCAATCACGGCGTACGAATCAACGATAATCAGAACTCGCTCAAGGCCGGTGAGCGCGGTGCCTCGCTGCTCGAGGATTTCATTCTCCGGGAAAAGATCACACACTTTGACCACGAACGGATCCCCGAACGTGTAGTACACGCACGCGGTTCGGGCGCGCACGGAGTGTTTCGGGTCTACGAGTCGATGGCAAAGGTTACCAAGGCCGGCTTTCTGCAGGATCCGAAACGCGAGACGCCTGTTTTTGTACGCTTCTCAACCGTTGCTGGCTCGCGCGGATCGTCGGATCTGGCACGTGATGCACGCGGCTTTGCAGTTAAGTTCTACACTGACGAAGGAAACTTTGACCTCGTCGGGAACAACATTCCGGTTTTCTTTATTCAGGACGCGATGAAATTCCCGGATCTCATCCACGCGGTCAAGCCCGAACCTCATAACGAGATGCCGCAGGCGGCGTCCGCCCACGATACTTTCTGGGACTTTATCTCATTGATGCCGGAATCCGCTCATATGATTATGTGGGTGATGTCCGACCGTGCGCTTCCGCGCTCTTACCGGATGATGGAGGGATTCGGAGTTCATACATTTCGTTTCATAAACGAGCAGAATAAATCGACCTTCGTTAAGTTTCATTGGAAGCCGCTCTTAGGCGTGCATTCCGTGGCATGGGACGAGGCACAGAATATTTCAGGCAAAGATCCGGACTTTCATCGACGTGATCTCTGGGAGGCGATCGAGACCGGTGCGTTCCCGGAATATGAACTCGGCGTCCAACTGGTACGCGAGGCCGACGAGCACAAGTTCGAGTTCGACCTGCTGGACCCGACCAAATTAATCCCGGAAGAACTTGTCCCCGTACAGCGAATCGGGAAACTCACGCTCAACCGAAATACGGACAATTTCTTTGCGGAGACAGAGCAGGTCGCATTCCATGTGGGACACGTCGTGCCCGGCATTGATTTTACAAACGATCCGTTGCTGCAGGGTCGGCTTTTTTCCTACACCGACACGCAGTTGATTCGCCTGGGCGGGCCTAATTTTCATGAGATACCGATCAATCGGCCCATAGCTCCAGTCCATAACAATCAACGCGATGGCTCTATGCGCCAGACGATCAATACCGGCAGAGTGAGCTACGAGCCGAATTCGATTGCCGGCGGCTGTCCGTTTCAGGCGGCAATGAAGGACGGAGGATTTACAAGTTTTCCGGAACGCATCGATGCTAAAAAGATTCGCGCACGCAGCCCGAGTTTTCACGATCACTTCAGCCAGGCCACACTATTCTTTAACAGTCAGTCGGAGCCGGAAAAGAAACACTTGATCGACGCCCTCCGTTTCGAGCTTGGCAAGGTAGAGATACCGGCGATCCGCGCGCGGATGATTGGCATCCTGTCGCAGATTGATAAGGGCCTCGCCGCACAGGTTGCGGACGGACTAGGCTTCCCGGTACCCAAGCCCGAGATGCCGATGAATCAGTCGTTTGGCGCCGACACTAATCCGAAATCTGTCCAACCGAAGAAGTTCATCACGAAGCCGACGATATCGGGGCCGCTCAGTATGGCGGATACCGTTAAGGATACGATCAAGACTCGGAAGATCGCGGCGCTGATCGCGGACGGATTCGACGGCGACCAGTTAGAAGCGATGAAGACAGCACTGCTCGAGCGTGGTGCGATGCTCAAGACGGTCGCCCCTCGGCAGGGAATTATACGTACCGCGGATGGAAAGGCGGTTGCCGCGGACTTCAGTTTTTTGACTGCGGCTTCAGTTCTATTCGACGCCGTATATGTGCCCGGCGGTGCAGATAGTATCGACGCTCTGGCGAGCGAGGCTGACGCACACCACTTCATCAACGAGGCTTTCAAGCATTGCAAGGCGATCTGCGCGACGGCGGGAAGCGGCCCGTTCATCGACAACACCTTTGCGGGAAAGGCGCAAAATGACAGTGGCGTAATCATTATGGACGATAGCGCGAAAGCTGCTAAAAAGTTCGTCGCAGCCATTGCTCAGCACAGAAATTGGGATCGTGAAATTGCACGAAAGATCCCGGCATAATTGCCGGACAGTCTGAAAATATAAATGGCACGAATCCGAGGCTGCTCGAATTCGTGCCACTTTTGACTCGATTGAAAACTTGCTTTACCCGGCAGCGGCCACCACTTTATTCGCAGCATCGTTCATCCCCTGCGCGGTTATGATCCCGATGTTCGATTCCGCGAGAACGCGGCGGCCTTCTTCGACGTTCGTGCCCTCCAGGCGGGCGACAATGGGAATCGACACGCCAAGATTTCTCGCAGCCGCGACTACTCCGTTCGCCACCATATCGCAGCGGACGATGCCCCCGAAGATGTTTATGAGTACGGCTTTCACGTTTGTATCGGCTAAGAGAATTTTGAATGCCTGCTCTACGCGCTCCTGAGAAGCGCCGCCGCCGACGTCGAGGAAGTTGGCCGGTTCGCCGCCCGCGAGTTTGATGATGTCCATCGTCGCCATCGCCAGCCCTGCACCGTTTACCATACAGCCGATGTTGCCGTCGAGCTTTATATAACTGAGGTCGTGTTTCGAGGCCTCGATCTCGAGTGGCTCTTCCTCGCCGAGGTCGCGCAGCTCCTCGTAAGGCTTGTGGCGAAACATCGCATTGTCGTCGAAAGTGACCTTAGCATCGAGTGCAATTAGGCGGCCGTCCTTTGTCAGGAGAAACGGGTTGATCTCGAGCAGCGATGCGTCCATCTTCTCGTACGCGTCGTAGAGTGCGAGCATAAACTTCGCGGCTTGGTTTACGAGATCATTCGGAATGCCGAGACCGAAGGCGAGCTTTCGCGCCTGGAAGCCGCGAAGCCCGACAGACGGATCGATTTGTTCTTTGAAAATTAGTTCAGGAGTTTCCTCGGCGACCTTCTCGATATCCATTCCGCCCGCTGACGACGCCATGAAAACGTTGCGGCCGGTAACTCGATCCAGTGTGACGGCGAGATAAAACTCGCGGTCAATCGGCAGGCCTTCTTCGACAAGCAGCGTCTTGACCTCGCGTCCCTCAGGCCCTGTCTGGTGCGTGACGAGCATCATTCCGAGCATGTCGCCCGCGATCTGTTTCGCTTCGGCAGGCGATTTCGCGAGTTTTACGCCGCCGCCCTTACCGCGACCACCCGCGTGAATTTGCGCCTTGACGACAACAATGTCGGTGCGGAGTTCGATGGCGGCCTTTTCGGCCTCTTCAGGAGTGCGAGCGACAATGCCGCGTGGAACGGGCACACCGAAATCTTTTAGAATCGCCTTGCCCTGATATTCGTGGATTTTCATTTATAACTTACTGCGAATTTTCAACGAGCTTTAGGAGTGTTCTGACGGCAACGCCGGTCGGGCCTTTCGCCTGATGCGGCTTTACCGCGTCCGCCCAAGCCGTACCCGCGATGTCGAGATGAGCCCACTTTGCTTTGTCGACAAACTCCTCAATGAAGACGGCTCCCATGATCGTGCCCGCCTTACCGCGCGGGCCGATGTTCTTGATATCCGCGATTTCGGATTTGATCTGTTTCGAATATTCCTTGCCGAGTGGAAGCTGCCAAAATCCCTCGCCGCATTCCTTTCCGCAGGCCACTATCTCATCGATAAGCGCCTGGTCGTTACCCATAATTCCGGTGTTTATATCGCCGAGGGCAATTATCACTGCACCGGTAAGTGTCGCCATGTCGACGATGCGAGTCGCTCCCTGTTTCTCTGCGTAGGCGACGGCATCAGCGAGGATCAATCGACCTTCCGCGTCGGTGTTAAGGATCTCGACGGTCTTTCCGTTCATCGCGGTTACGACGTCACTCGGACGCGAGGCCGCACCATCGGGCATATTTTCGACAGCGGCCACGATACCCAGCACGGGAATGCTTGGCTTTAACAGGGCGACCGCTCGCATCGTGCCGAGCACTGTCGCTCCGCCGGACATGTCGTACTTCATCGCTTCCATGCCCTCGGAAGGTTTGATCGAAATTCCGCCGGTATCGAACGTAATTCCTTTGCCGACGAGAGCCAGCAGTTCGCCCTTCTTAGCGGTCGATTTAGCAGGCGTGTAGCGAACAACGATCATCTTCGCGGCCTGTGCGGAGCCGAGCGAAACACTCATCAGCGAGCCCATCCCCATCTTCTTCATCGCAGCTTCGTCCAGGATTTCGCACTTCAGACCGACTTCTTTCGCCATGGCCTGAGCTCGCTTCGCCATCTCGGTGGGATGAAGAATATTGGGCGGCTCGTTTGCGAGATCGCGGGTGAAATTCATGGAATCGCCCACGGCCTGCCCGCTCTCGACGCCTTTCTTTAGATGAGCATTTCCCGCCCCGTCAATGCATATCACGAAGCTTGTCAGCTCGCCATTCTTCTTGTCCTGCGTTTTGTACTTGTCGAGTTCGAATTGGCTGGTGATGACGCCCTGGATGGCCGCCTGTGCGATCGCGGTTGTGTCGCCCTCAGCTCGGGGCAGGAGCGCAAAGGATTTAATGTTTCGCTTTCGAATATACCTTGCGGCCCCACCGGCGACGTGAGCGACGGAATGCGCCTTATATTCCTCCTTCGGGCCAACACCGACGAGCATCAGCCGAGTCGCTTTTCCCTTGCCCTTACTCGGAAAACGGAGGAGCGCTGTCTCGCCTATTTCGCCCTTGAATTCCTCATTTTTGATCACCGCCGAGACGAGTCCGCCGGTAAGTTTGTCCATGTCTTTGAGGACGCCGCTTGCGGCGTCCTCATCCTTGAAAACGGCGACGGCCAGCGCGTCTACATTTGCCTCGGTAAAATTTCCGGATATCCCAGCGAATTTCATCTACACCTCTACTGATTTTATGCTTGTTTCGTCACGAAAGCGTTTACTATCTATAACTTATCTTGTGCCTTGTTTCAACTGCTGCATCGTTTCTTTCTCTATCGTTTTACGCATCTCGGTCTCGCGTTTATCGTAGAGTTTCTTACCCTTTGCGACGCCGATCTCAAATTTTATGCGTCCGCTTTTCCAATAAATTCGGGTCACCACGAGGGTCATGCCCTTCTGCGTAGTTTCCTTTTCCAGTTTTACGATCTCCTTACGGTGGAGAAGCAGTTTTCGCGAACGCAGTGGATCATGATTCTGTTTGTTTCCGTGAGAATAATGCGAAATATGCGCGTTAAAAAGCCAGACCTCGCCTTCGCGGATTGTGACATAGGCATCTTTTAACTGGATCCGCCCGGCCATGATGCTCTTTACCTCAGTTCCCACCAGAACCGCGCCGGCCTCGAACTTATCGAGTATGTGAAACTCGAAATAGGCCTGGCGGTTATTGAGGATTTCGGTGTCGAGCGTCATAAACGCTAAGTATACAGGGGACAGTGGCCAGTGGACAGTGGTCAGAGGACAGAGGGCATTGATGAGTGGCGAGTGATGAGTGGTGAGTGACGAGTGATGAGTGATGAGTGATGAGTGACGAGTGATGAGTGACGAAACCGAAAGTCGAAAGCCGAAAGCCGAAAACTCCCGACTACTGACTACCGACTCCCGACTCCAGACTCCAGACT
>Ga0136611_10000013_pt1 | contig 98502 bp, 92 predicted proteins | sample AntDrymUQ2232306_2_FD_106645 | JGI IMG/M metagenome (GOLD analysis project Ga0136611, IMG submission 106645) | Polar desert sand microbial communities from Dry Valleys, Antarctica - metaG UQ223 (23.06) | ecosystem: Environmental > Terrestrial > Soil > Desert | place: Antarctica: Dry Valley... | reverse complement strand
GACTCCAGACTCCAGACTACTGACTACCGACTACTGGCTTCTGACTACTGAGTGACTCCAGCCCGAGATCTTGAGCGATGGCCAGCTCATCCTATCCCTCCGCCAAACCGTCACCGCCGGCGGCTTCACCACCCGCCGCAGTTCTAAGCGGTCGAGCCCAAATTCAATCAATGAGCGCTTGGGCGAAAGAGAAGCGATTTCAAAAAGTAAATTTCTCAGCCGACGGTCGGTAGTCCTATCTCGGTGAGATATTCGAACGATGGATCGTAAAAGTCGTCGCATCGGGTCTGATCATCCGCGCTGCCGTTCGGCACAACTAGGATCATTCCTTGACGTGCTCGTGTGAGCAGAACGCGGTAGGCGTTCTTTAAATACTGCTTTCTTTCTGGAGAGCGAACGTTATGCCACTTTGTTCCGACGAAGGAATATGTTCCCCAGTCGCTCTGCGAATATCTAAAATCTGCATCCCAGACCACGCCGGACCAGTCGAGTTCGAGACCCTGCACGTGAAACTCAGTGGCCACATCTTCAAGGAAGTAGGAGGATCGGACGTCTTCTTTGCTCTCCAGAAACCAATTCACAGGGCTCATCGGAGCTCTAACGTGAAGGCCCTTCGCTTTGAGCCTCTCGGCACTTGATGAAGCCAAGATCCCGTAACGCTCCGTTCCGCGAGCCTTTTCCCTCAGCCATTTCTTCGCCGTCGCTATATCACGGGTCAATACGAGGGGATACTTTTCCTTGATGGCCTGATAGTGATCGGCAGCCGCGCTGATATCTCTATCGAGCAATGCTTTCACAAAAGCGGAAACATTTTCGGCTCTATAGGAGCGCATTGATACCGAAAGATGAAGTCGGTTATCCACACGAACATGATCTTTGTGGGCGATCTGTTTTAAGACTTCGCCCGCCGCGTATTCGGAATCCCTAATACGGTCAGAAATGTGAATATTCCAATCAGGGAACGACCGGTTTAGGGACTCGATCCATTCGCCTATGCCGGCTTCGCCTCTATTGATTTCTTGACCGCCGCCGACGAGACATACGATAACGGCCCAGTCATCATGTCGATTCAAGCATGAGATCAAGAATTCTGGCTCCGAAACGTTAAAGTCGGGGCGATTCTTTTTCCGTTTCATAAAGCTCGAGGTCTCCGCGAGATTCCATGCACGCTGAGCCTCATCGAAGATCGCAACGTGGTCCGCGGGAGCTCGATGATCTGTAAGATATTCGTCTCGGTAGTGGTGTACGTTCTGAATAAAGAGCTTAACCCGCCTGTTTGCATCCCCCTTTTTGAGTCGTCCCCCCTTCGCCTTTGCGCGTCGGACACTGTCGCGGGCTAAAGCTTCTCGAAGGATATCGACTAATGGCTTATTGCCTGACAAAAAGACCGACGGGGATTCCGCTCGGTCCGCCATTTGCCGAGTCGCGATGTCGAGGCCGACCAGCGTCTTTCCTGCGCCCGGAACGCCGGTTACAAAGCAGATCGCTTTCTGATTGCTTAGTTTTGCGTCCGCTATTATCTCGGTTATCGCAGTCCCTGTTTCGCGAAGGTTTTTCGCCGATGCATCGCTGCGGGATATCTCAGCAACCGAATGTTGGTTATAAAGAGCCGTGGCGGCTTCAATAATTGTAGGAGTCGGAGAGTACCGACCAGCGTCCCATCGATCCGGGTCCACCTGCTCGGTTGTGACAAACTCAAGTATCGAATCGAGCGTTTTCGCCAGACGAGCCGCATTCGTTCGGATGGGCGGTGAGATGACACCGTCAACATCTGTACTGAAGGAGAGGTCTGAAAGATGACTTGTCGCCTCCGTCGCGATCAGGATCGGGGCGACCGTTGGCTTGTGACTCGTCTCATGGAAGTTCTTAAGATCGAGGGCATAATCCCAGACCTGATCTATTGAACTGGATAAGAACTTCTGTTCGCCGACTTTGAACTCCAGGACGAAGATAACATTGGCGGTAAGGAGCACGACATCCACGCGCCTGCCCATGCGCGGGATGGAATATTCGAAGAAAACTCGGCCTGTTCGGCCTATCAGAGCAACTTTCAGACACGCTATTTGCTGCAACCAAGCAAGTTTCTGCGTTTGTTCGTCCGCGAAGTCGCTGTTGCGAACGAGCGCGCCGAGTATCTCATTCTCGGACTGGGCTAAGAAGCCGCCGACAGAGTTGGAATAGAAGTATCGCTGCATATAGGCCGACGCCGCCTAGCGTCTCATAAAATGGCAGAAGTTGCATGAGACGCCAATGGTCGTGGCCGAAATGCGGCGGACGTTTTATAGTCGATTCTGCTTTCCCGCGTCGTTTGACAACGTTTGCTGCTGGTTCGTAAATTAGATGGAGCGCTGGGAGATCGTCTAATGGTAGGACTGCAGTCTCTGGATCTGCCTATCGGGGTTCGACTCCCTGTCTCCCAGCCAAAATCAGTTTCCAGTGGTCGGTTGTCAGTTGTCAGTAAAATCCGATCCGACGACTGACGGCTGACAGCCGACAACTGCTATGGAAACATTTCACGAGACGGAGATTCGCGTCCGGTACGCTGAGACGGATCAGATGGGAATCGTTCACCATTCGAGCTATCTGGTCTGGTTCGAGGTAGGCCGAAGCGACCTTTGCCGGGCCCGCGGATTTTCGTATCGCGAGATGGAAGAGGAAGGTGACGCGCTTCTCGTAGTTGCCGAAAGTTATTGCCGGTACAAGTCGCCTGCGTACTACGAAGATGTTCTCACGGTCCGCACGCAAGTCGCCGAGGCGCGCAGTCGCTCACTCAGGTTTCACTACGAAGTCTATCGGGCCGAAGACGATACACTCGTCGCGGAGGGCGAAACGCTTCATCTCGTCACCGATCGGAATCATAAAGTGAGGTCGCTCCCCGAAGTCTACCGCGAGCGATTGCTCGACGACGGTGCGGACGCATTTCCCGAGGATCAGCCGCCGAGTTAGAAAACAGTTAATAGCGAAAAGTTAATAGTGAATAGTGAAGAGGCGCCTGAGGCGCATTCTTTTCACTGTACGATGTTCACTGTACACTGGAGGTATGCCCGGTTCTGGCCGCTCAGAGATATTCTTCATCATCGGGATGATGGTGCTCACGCTTATCCTTTCCGGAATTGCGATGTATTTCTTTGTCCGCACCTATCGAAAGGAAATGCGGCAACGTGAAGAAAGAAGAAGCCAGAAGCCAGAAGCCAGAAGCCAGAAGTCAGAAGACAGAAGTTGGCGGGCAGTAGGTGGTGGGGAAGATGTCACACGCAAACGTACTTGATCCTAAATCAACAGCGCTCGTGGTAATCGACGTGCAGGAAGCGTTTCGCACGGCGATCCCGGATTTTGCTCTGATCGCCAGCCGCGCCTCTATTGCCGTTCGCGGTTTTGAGATGTTGGGTGTTCCGGTGATCGTTACCGAACAATATCCGAAAGGGCTCGGGAGAACCGCGGAAGAGATTGCGCTGATTCTGCCTGACGATTTTACGGTCATCGAGAAAACCGCCTTCAGCTCATGCGGCGGCGACGGCTTCAAAGAACAGTTGAGAGACAAGGGAACGACCTCTGTGGTCATCTGCGGCGTCGAGACACACGTCTGCGTAAACCAAACTGCTCACGACCTGATCGACGGAGGCTTTACAGTCCACGTGCTCGAAGACTGTGTCGCATCCCGATTCGAGCACGACAAGCAGGCCGGCCTTGCGAAGATGAAGCTCGCCGGTGTCATACCCTCGTCGATCGAGATGGCGCTCTTCGAGCTTATGAGCGACTCGCGGCATGAGCACTTTAAGGAAATACAAGCTCTCATCAAATGAAGTTAATTTCGTCGCTAAATTCCCAGCAGGTAGAGGCTGTCAAGGCTACCGAGGGCCCGCTCCTCATACTCGCGGGCGCCGGTTCGGGAAAAACGCGCGTTATCACAGTTCGCATCGCGTATCTCATCGCGGCCGAGAACGTCGCGCCGCATAATATTCTCGCCGTCACTTTCACTAACAAAGCTGCCGGCGAAATGCGCTCAAGGGTTGATGAGCTGCTGAAGGACGAGAGGCTAAACTCGCGTCCGCTGATCGCAACATTTCACAGCCTCTGCGTGCGGATTCTCCGTCAAGACATCGACAAACTCGACGAAGGCTACAAAAAGTCCTTTACCATCTACGACACCGACGACTCGAACAAAGTCGTGAAGGCGTGCCTCAAGGACCTCGGTTTGGATGAGAAGAAAATCACGCCTCGTTATGTTCGAGGTGCGATCAGCTTTGCAAAGAACCGCGGCGAGGACTACGAAATGTTCGCCGCGAAAGTCGAGTACGGTGACGAAAAGCGCGCTGCCGTCGCCAAGGTGTTTAAGACGTACGACGAGCGTCTTCGAACCTCGAACGCACTCGACTTTGATGATCTACTCATAAAGACTGTGAAGCTGCTCCGTGTTTCGCCAGAGACGCGCGAAAAATATAACGAGCGGTATCGATATATTCTCGTCGACGAGTATCAGGACACCAACGCACTGCAATTCGCTCTGATCAAATTTTTAACCGAGAAACAGGAGAATATCTGCGTCGTGGGCGACGATGCCCAGAGCATTTACGGTTTTCGGCAGGCCGATATTCGGAACATCCTCGGTTTCGAAGAGGCTTATCCCACCGCGAAAGTAATACTACTCGAACAGAATTATCGCTCGACGCAGACCATCCTCGACGCAGCTCACGCGATCATCGAGAACAACGTCAACCAGAAGAAAAAGAAGCTCTGGACAGCGAATGACGGGGGCGAGAGGGTCTTTTATTTTCAGGCATACGATGCCGACGGCGAGGCGCGATTTGTTGCTTCGCAGGTAGAGGAGCATCAGCGGCGAAATGCCAGCCAGCGAATCGCCGTCCTGTATCGCACGAACGCTCAGTCGCGACTTTTCGAGGAAGCGCTGCGCAGGAGGCGGACCGACTACAACATCGTGGGCGGCTTCTCATTTTACGAGCGGGCGGAAATCAAAGATGTGATCGCATATCTAAAACTCGCGATGAATCCATTCGACGATATCGCGCTGCTTCGCGTCGTCAACACGCCTGCGCGCGGCATTGGTAAGACAAGCCTTGACGAACTGCAGCGGTACGCGAAGGCAAACGGTTCGTCCCTATGGATTGCGCTCGCGACACTGACCGATAACGACATTTCGACAGATGCAAAACTCACGCCTCGTGCGAAGGAAGCTTTTCGCTCATTTCGCGAGGTCGTAGAGAAGCTCATTGGAGTGATAAATGTCGACGCGGATGGTGACAAGGCGGTCACCAACGTTGTGGTTGCTGCGATAGAGGACACGGGCTACGCAAACGCGTTTCGCATTGAAAACTCGGACGAGTCGGCGATGCGTCTTGAGAATCTTGAGGAGCTCGTAAACGCGGCGGTTGATTACGATAGGCAAGAGGAGAACGGGCTACGCGATTTTATAGATCACGCGGCCCTCACGTCTGATACGGACCGATACGATGCATCCGCAGGCGTCACCTTGATGACGGTACACATGGCGAAAGGACTCGAATTCGCAGTGGTCTTTCTCGTCGGGCTCGAGGATGGTATTTTTCCGCATTCGCGATCGATCGACGACCCGAAAGAGCTGGAAGAGGAGCGTCGGCTCGCGTACGTCGCGATAACACGTGCCGAAAAAATCCTCTACGTCACGCACGCCATGCGACGGCGTACGTACGGCGAGGAGTTTGCCTCCGAGCCCTCCCAGTTCTTGAACGAGCTTCCTCTGGAATTAGTGGAGGATCTTTCTCACGGAGCGTCGTGGCTCTCGTATGCGCGGAGTTCGACGACGATTGCGGCAAAGGCAATGCCATCCTCGCTTCGATCAGAGACCGTGCCCCAAAAACCCAAAGCCGTTTACACGGGCAAGACGTACAACAATGCGGACGCGGTTGCCGAGTTTTTCAGAAAGAAAAGCGTTAGGGAATCAGCAGCCCCGCCGCCCGCCGTTTCCGGATATGGAGAGCCGCCGCCTCCTACTGCCGCGCGGCCCAAACCTTCGTCCACGCCGCGATCGCCGTCTCCATCAGTCTCGGCCCCATCAGTCTCGTCTACGGGCGTTGTTCCCGGATCGCACGTGACTCACGATCGATACGGTAAGGGTCTAGTCCTGCGCCGAGAGGGAAGCGGAGATAATGTGAAGCTGACAATAAGCTTTCCCGGATTTGGGCAGAAGAAATTGATCGAGAAATTTGCTAATCTCAGAAGAGACTGATCAAAAACAGGGGGAGCATCGCCATGAAAAATAGATTACTTTGGCAGACCGTCGTCCTAGCCGGAAGCGGACTTTTGCTTGGGTGCGGACCGCAGCCGGGCGTTACAAACAGCAGCGTCGTAGTAACGAACGCGAATGCGGTGAATACAAACACGGCCAATTCGGCCGCGACTAATTCAAATTCTGCAGTGGATGCCGCGGTTGAAACAAAGGAACCGGAGGCCTATCAGGCTACGGTAACGATGCGTTTCGAAACGGTCGGTGCACAAGCCACGGCGTTGCCGCCCATCAGTGCAAAGGTCGCACGCGGAGGCGGCGACAGGCGGATGGAATTTGCGATGCTGGCTGGCGGGCGCGTGATATTTCTCGATAAGGGCGGCAAGAATTATTTGATCCTGCCCGAGAAACGCCAGTTTGCAGAGCTCGATCGTCAGTCGCTCGGGTTCGATGTTCGGCGAATGCTGATGCCGGAGCAGATCGTCGCACAGGTCAAGTCCGTCCGCGGCGTTGAGCGTGTCGGTGAGGAAAAATATAACGGCCGCGATGTGATCAAATACCGCTACGCAGCAACCGCAAACACTCAGACGCGCGCCGGTGAGGTGGCGACGGAGTCATACCTAATGGTTGATAAGGAAACCGGGCTTCCGCTACGCTCCGAGACGACGTCGCAATCTACCGGCGGCGGTAACGTGCAGGGCGTAAGTGGACTCAAAGTAGTGACCGAGATGACGGACCTACGAAGCGACGCACCGGCAACGCTCTTTGATGAGCCGACGGGGCTTGAAAAGATCCAGTCGGATCAAGTTCGCGCACAGGTCGATATTATCTTTAGTTCGATCGCTGCGGTGCTGGGTCAGGTGGTCAAATCGGTGCAGTCGCTAGCGACACCGACGCCATAATCAAATGCCAAGGATTTTAATCGGTCTGATTATCGGGATGCTCGTCGGCGGCGCGCTGGTGTTTTATTTCTTTGTTGGCGTGCCACGGGCCGGGCAGAATCCGGGCGTGCCAATTCAGCGTCCGGACGCGACGCAGCCCGCTGGGACGGCTCAGATCACGCTTAAGCAGGATTTCTTCAATCAGGTTCTTGCTGTGATCTTTCGTGACATGAATGATCCGGCCTTCCAGTTGGCTTCCTCCGCCCCGAGTAATGATCCACACATTTGGCAGGCGACCTTTCAGTCGGATATCTGCGACGGGCGTATTACCGTACTTCAAGAGGGGAGCGGAGTTGCGACGGCAGTTCGATTCGAGAATAACCAGATCTCGGCACCGCTCGCTTTTTCCGGAAGCTACAATTCGCCGGTTGGCTGTTTAAATTTTACGGGCTGGGCGCAGGCGACTCTAGAACTGCGATACGACGCTGCTTCGCAGTCTGTATTTGGGCAGATAAATGTCGAGACCGTCAATCTGGACGGATTGAACCCCATACTGGGTGGTTTTGTTACGCCGATGGTCCAGACGACGCTGAATAACCGCGTAAATCCTATTGCCGTTCTATCCGGCCAGCAGATTGCGATCAATGCACCAATCGCCTCGGCTGCCGGCGTCCTCAAGGCTAATGTGCAGGACGTCCGTGCTGAGATTAAGGATAACGCGCTGAACCTTTTCGTGAGTTATAACTTTACTGGCGGGCCGTCCTCCGGTGCCCCGACATTATGAGAAACACGTTTGCCGCGGGCCTGTGTGCCGCCATTCTCTGTTTTGCCGTGCTTGGTTGCGGGTCGATCAATCCGTTTGCCGAATCGGGTAAGTCGAACACGCCAGCAAATCGACCTGGGTCGAGCGCGATCCAAACGAACACGAATACAATCGCGAACGCGAACGCGAACGCCAATCTCGAGGTAGGGAAGACAGGTGTACGCGACTGCGACGAGTTGGTCGATTCGCTCGCGATACACACAGATAATCCTGACGACAATTTTGCTGTGCGTGCCGCTAAGAATTACGCCATGAGGAGTATCAGGGACTCAGTCAAGCAGGCTATCGAAGACAATAAGAACAACCTGAGCGAGCTGACGCGACGCTGCCAGGAGATCAAACTGGAACTCGACAGGGCGAAAGCGAGTCCCGCTGGGAATCTGTAAGACAACAACGCCGCGATAAGCAAAAAAAGGCTCTCGAAATCTTACGATTCGAGAGCCTTTTCATTTTACCTTCGCCCGGCGCCTAGACGCTCATTATCTCTGCTTCCTTATTCTTCGAAAGTTCGTCGATTTTTGCGATATAGGTGTTAGTTGATTTCTGAACGTCGTCGAGAGTGCCGCGTTCGTCGTCTTCTGATATCTCTTTGTCCTTAAACATCTTCTTCAGCAAGTCGTTCTGCTTTTGCCGAATGTTACGGATCGCGATGCGATGCTCCTCGGCGATTTCGTGAACCTGCTTAGCGAACTGTTTGCGTCGCTCCTCATTGAGAGCGGGCACCGAGAGGCGAATTATCTTACCGTCGTTCGAAGGCGTCAGTCCGAGATTTGCGGCGTTGATAGCTTTCTCGATGGCGCCGAGTGCGCTCGCGTCCCAGGGCTGCACGGTCATAGTTTGAGGCTCGGGTACGGCGACGCTGGCCATCTGATTGAGTGGCGTCATACTGCCGTAATAATCAACCATGATCGGATCGAGAAGGCCGACGGCTGCCCTGCCCGTCCGAATGTTTCCGAGCTTTCGCTTGAAATCTTCGACGACCTGATCCATTCTTGGCCCTGTTTCCTTTACGATATCTTGAGCGCTCATATACTTTTATCCGCCGACCAGTGTGCCGATCGAGAGGTCGCCGCTCACGGCCCTCGCGATGTTTCCGCCGGTACGCATATTAAATACCATTATCGGCAAATCGTTGTCCATGCAAAGCGAAATCGCAGATGAATCCATGACCTTCAACTGCTTTTCAAGAACTTCCTGATAGCTGATCCTGTCAAAACGTACGGCGTCCGGCACCTTCATGGGGTCGGCTGTGTAGATGCCGTCGACTTTTGTGCCCTTAAGAATTACGTCTGCCTTTATCTCAAGTGCCCGAAGCGCGGCGGCCGAGTCTGTCGTGAAATACGGATTACCGGTGCCGGCTGCAAAGATTACGACCCGTTGCTTTTCGAGGTGACGAATGGCGCGACGCCGGATGAATGGCTCGGCGAGCTGCGGAATCTCGATGGCAGACATCACCCGCGTGTGCACATTGATTTGCTCGAGAGCGTCCTGTAGGACTACCGCATTCATCACGGTTGCGAGCATCCCGATGTAGTCGGCGGCGGCCCGATCCATGTTGCCGGCCGACTCGGATACGCCTCGGAAGATGTTTCCACCGCCTACGACAATCGCAAGTTCGACACCGAGTTCATGCACGCCCCTTATCTCACCTGCGACAGTTTTTGCGACGGCCGTGTCGATGCCGTAGTTTTGCGAGCCCATGAGGGCCTCGCCGGAGAGCTTCAGAAGAACTCGTTTATAAACGGCTGGCATAGTTTTGAGTTCCGCTTCGAAGCTCAAAGTTGTCACTTCTTAACTTGTAACCTAAAACCCTGAGTTCAAGGCTGTATCTTACCCAACCATTGAGGCTACTTCGGCCGCAAAGTCATCAGCTTTTTTCTCGATGCCCTCGCCCATCTTAAAGCGGGCAAAACGCCGGATCGAGATATTTTCTTTTATTGAACCAATCTTCTCAGCCACCAGCTCACCCACCGTTTTTGATGGGTCTTTGACGAATGGCTGATCCACGAGGACGTTATCCTCGTAGAACTTGTTGAGCCGCCCGTCGATGATCTTGTTCAACACGTCCGCGGGCTTACTCGCGTTTTTGGGGTCATTCTTAAGCTGCTCACGAAGGATCTCCCGCTCTTTATCCAGATCCGCCGCTCCGACTTCGGATCGGGTGGCGTACCTCGGATCGACTGCCGCGATATGCATCGCAACGTCCTTGACGAGCTGCTGAAACTCTTCTCCACGGGCCACGAAATCGCTTTCGCAGTTGATCTCGACGAGTACGCCAACCTTGCCGCCCATGTGAATGTAGGAGCCGACCGCGCCCTCAGCCGTCACGCGGCCAGCCTTCTTGCCGGCACTCGCCATTCCTTTTTTTCGCAGGATCTCCATCGCCGCATTCTCGTCGCCGTTTGCCTCGACGAGAGCGTTCTTACAGTCGATCATTCCCGCACCCGATTTTTCTCGCAGCGATTTCACTGCACCTGCTGTTACGTCTGACATGATTTACTCCAGATAATTACAAAAATGCGTAGCCCGGCTTTTTAAGGCAAGAAGGCTACGCGAATCAAAAACTATAACTATTTAGCGGCTGTCGCTTCGCTGTTGCCTTCGTCGGTGCTCTCAGCCTCGACAGTCTGATCTGAACCGGGTGCGTCGCCCTCAGTCTTGGCCTCGGACTCGCCCTCAGCCGCGGGTGCCTGGGCTGTGGCCGTCGCGCCTTCGCCTTCCTCACTATCGGTTTCGTCCTCCTCCGGGATTTCTGCCGATGCCATCTCGGCCTTGTCATCATCCGTAAGGAATTCTCGCGGAATCGCAATGGTCGATTCAGTAAGGTCTCCCTGTGCGGCTTCGTCGCCCGCGGCATCTGTCTGGACGTCCGCACTACGGCCCTCGGTTCCAACTTGTCGGCCCTCGATGATCGCATCAGCTATACGCGATGCAAAAAGCCTGATAGCGCGGAGTGCGTCATCGTTCCCCGGGATGACGTGGTCAATTCCCTCGGGCGAGCAGTTGGTGTCAACAACCGCAACGATCGGGATGTTCAATCGGTTCGCTTCCTTGACGGCGATTTCTTCCTTACGAACGTCAATGATGAAAAGCATGTCCGGCATGCCATTCAAATCCTTTATACCCGCGAGGTTACGCATCAGACCTTCATGTTCTCGATCTAATTTTAGACGCTCCTTTTTGGTGAGCATCTCAAAGCGGCCGTCTTCACGCATCGCTTCGATGTCTTTCAACTTTTGGATCGACTTTTGGACAGTCTGGAAATTTGTGAGGAGACCGCCAAGCCAGCGATTGTTGACGTAAAACTGGCCGCATCGCTCGGCTTCTTCCTTAATTGCGTCTTGAGCCTGTCGCTTGGTGCCGACAAAGAGAACTTTCTGATTCGGGCGTTCGGTAAGGCTTTCGGTGACGTGATTGAGGGCGTCACGAAACAGTTTCTGCGTCTTTTGCAGATCGATAATGTAAATTCCGTTGCGTTCGCCAAAGATGTATTCCTTCATCTTCGGGTTCCAACGGCGGACCTGATGGCCGAAGTGGACTCCTGCTTCGAGGAGCTCTTTCATTGTTACAGATGGCAAAACTTACTCTCCTGGTTTATGTACTCGGCAAAACGATTCAAAGCGAACCAAGGTATCGTGCCGATGGATTAAAAATGGTGAATTTTGAATTCTGAATAATGATCCGACGAGCCCGTCGAAACTCCTCATTCCGCATTCACCATTCGAATTATCTCTTCGAGAACTGGAACCGCGCTCGGGCGCCCTTCTGACCGTACTTCTTTCTTTCCTTCTGTCGCGGATCGCGTGTCACAAGGCCTGCTTTTTTCAACGCCGGCCTCAGGTCAGCGTTAAACTCCATCAGCGCACGTGTAATGCCGTGGCGAACCGCTCCCGCCTGGCCCGCCTGGCCTCCGCCGTCTACGTTTACGAGGATATCGAATTTCTCGACCGTCTCTGTCAGCCGGAGCGGCTGCTGGATGATCATTCGCAGGGCTTCGTTAGGGAAGTAAGTGTTGAATTCGCGGCGGTTTACGATAATGCTGCCCGTGCCCGGACGCAGGTAAACGCGTGCTGTCGAAGTCTTTCTGCGGCCCGTGCCGTAATACTGAATATCTGCCATAAGGTTCTAATTCGATGTTCCAAGTTCCAAGTTGCGGGCCGGAGTCTTTCGACGTTGAGCCTTGAACTGTGAACCTTGACTAAATTTCGATCGCCTCCGGACGCTGGGCGATGTGCCTATGCTCGGCGTCGGCGTAAACTTTCAATTTCTTGGCCATGGCTTTGCCGAGTTTCGATTTCGGCAGCATGCCCCTGACTGCGAGTTCGATCACCTTTTCCGGCTTGGTCGCGAACATCTCCTTAACGCTCGTTTCGCGAAGCCCGCCCGGGTACAGCGTGTGCCGTCGATACAGCTTCTGATCGGTCTTAGCGCCCGTGAACACGGCGTGGCGTGCGTTAATTACGACGCAGTGGTCGCCCATATCGAGGAAGGGCGTCCACGCGGGATTGTTCTTGCCCGAGAGGATTCGAGCGACCTCAGTCGCCAGCCGGCCCACCGTCTTGCCTTTAGCATCGACGACGAGCCATTTACGGCCGTCAGCCAAACCTTTTCCGCTCGGAAAGTAAGTACTCATACGCACACCAATGTCCACAAAATCCGCTAAAAAGCGAACGCATAGGATATCGAACCGGCGCTCCAGCGTCAAGCCGGGAGAGGCCGCAGGCCTGTCCCGGCCATCCGACAACGTGGCTCATGCTTGACTCATGGACGCAAAATTTGGTGCGAGCGCTTACTTAAAGCAATTTGGCATACAGAAAGGTCTTATGCCGGTGGTCGATAATTGTGCTCGTTTGAGAAGTCCGGGGACCGTACGACGCTCGTGTTACATCCGGGCGAGGCGAGAGAGATCGGCTTGCGATGCGCGGGCAAAAAGGTGTAAGAAGGTCTTGCGGTTTCTAATACATTTCGGATAACGAAAGGAGAAATAGCTATGGGTATCGGAAATATTTTTTGGCAATTGATCATTGGGTTGATTGTTGGCGTACTGGCAAGGCTGCTGCTGCCGGGACGCGAGGCCTTCCCGGAAGGTGCGTTGGGATGGCTTTTGACGGCGTTGCTCGGCATCGCGGGGGCATTCTTGGGCACGTTCGTCGGGCAGGCCCTGGGATTTGGGCCTCGCAATGGCGAGACCGTTTACGCGGCCGGGATCATAATGTCGATCCTCGGTGCGATCCTGTTGCTCGTGATTGTGCGGCTGATTTTTGGTCGCGGTAATGCGACCAGGGTTTAATCCGGAGCAAGTACGCACGGAGAAAAAGGCGAATTAATTCGGATACGGATATCGCCCATACTTCGTGCGGGCTTGTGCCTAATTTGGAAGTTCCATTTTGACGAGCCCGTCAAAGGCGACGTGATACGCGACGCCCTTGACGGGTATCGTCATCTCGTCTTCTGTGTTTCCGGTTGAGTTTGCGATGCCGACGCTTGCGAAATAGCATGACGCGTCGTGCCCGCTCGCGAGCTTAACGAGACTCTCGAAAGTTTCCTGATTCTCCATGCGGCCCCGGCCGGGATACATCGCGGTTCGCACGACGAAGTGTGCAAGCTCGCCTTCGCGTGTGCCCACGATTTGCGGATGCTCAGCGCGCTCGGCGTAAACGTCGGCGGATAGGATTTCCCAGCCGGCTTCGAGGAGTTGATTATTGACGATTTCTACTCCAAAGGCGTGGACCTCGGCTTCGGTCATTAGGACGGGTTCGGACATCAGAAGTATTTAGCCACGAATTACACGAATGGCACAAATCAAAGAAAAAACGCCCGCCTCATTTTAACGAGACGGGCGTTTTTTAGGTTTGAGATTCGAGGTTTAAGCGCAGCCTGCGTGGCCGCAGTCACATTTAATCTCAGTCAGCCCTTGCTTGCATATGTCGCGGCAGTGGTCGCTGCAGTAGTCACTGTCCTCGACCGTCGGGCAGTCGCACATTTGGCATTCACACGTTTTTGAATCAGGCATATTTATTCTCCAAAGCGGACGGTCGCGTGGACGCTATCGCCCAGGCGCCGTCACGTTGATATCGACGTCGGTTTTCCTGTCGACTCCTCCACCTTTTAAGGCGCCGCTGTAATAAACGACTCCAGCGATCACGGCAACGATGACTACGAGCGCGATCGCCCAAACAGCATTGCTACCAGTTCCGTTATCTTCAGCCATAAAGTTATTGTTCTCCTTTATCTAATCTGCGGGAAATACACTAAACGATATCAGCGAGCTCGCTGAACTTCTGCGCACCAGAATACAGAATTACCTGCATGATCTATAGCTTACGACGGAATCGGGGAAATGGACAAGCTCAAGCACAGACGCGAGTGCATGGGCGCAAGCGCGTAACGCGCGACCGTCACGACGCCGGGCCGGGAAGGATTCATGCAGGAGCGGCTATTTCTTTGAGCGTCGTCCGTCGGGCTCTTCGGCAACGCCCTTGAACGGCTCGTTGTCGTCTTTAATATCAGTGAACTGCCCGGTCTCCGTATCACGCTTTACGAATTTACCGCTTTTCTCGTCCAGATTTAATTGACTCCGATCGTCCACGGAGCCTTTACGAAATCCTTTGTCGGTATTTTTTGCCATAGCTGTTTGTTCTCAGAAGCCGGCAGCTGGGCCGGTGGTCGAATTCGAAAAATTTAAGAACGTTCCGCGAAACTACCTTACCATTCGGAGAGCTCTCACGTTGTCCGCGCGAATACAATCCTGCCACGCAGTGCGAGCTAACGATGCCGCACTCGCAGCGCGTAGGATAGAAGTTGCCGAAAAGCCCAAGACCGAGTAAGGCAGGGAAGGCGATAGGCCCTTTGAGACGATCGGCCGAGGTAGAAGATTTTGCGCAGGTTCTGATATCTTTTTCCTATGGCTAAATCAACTGGATCAGCAAGAACGGCCGGGCTCGCGGGCTCGGTGTTGTTAGCAGCGGGCGTGCTCGCATTCTTTGTCGGCATCTTCGGCGGGCCGCGGGTCTTGGCTTTCGTCGGCGTCGCTCTCATGGCAGCGTCGCTGATCGCATTTTATGTCGAGGAATTTCAAAACCGCCGTAACAGAGTCTGACTCGACGGCTGCATTTGTGATTGCATCTTTGGTATCAATGATGCATCATATAGGTGTTAATCCTTCTCTTGCACCTTTTGGGTGCGCTTCTCAAAGACGGTTTTGCGGATGAGTTTGAGAGCAGGTTCGTTACTAGGTTCACAGAAGTTACGCTCTTGAATTTTTTGAGCATCCGATACCGGCCCTTCGCGTTGCATACCGTTTTTCCCGCGAAGAACAAGTGCCAAATTCGCCGCTTCTTTATTGATTCCCGAAAACGGGAAAGGAAAACTTTGGCATGTCAACGAAACTTTACGTAGGAAATCTTTCCTTTAATACAACGACGCAGGATCTCGAAACACTGTTTGCAGAATACGGGACGGTCGAGTCAGCAAATCTGATCGAGGATCGCGAAACCGGCCGCTCACGCGGATTCGGCTTTGTCGAAATGGCGACCAGCGAAGAAGCTAATGCAGCTATCGCGACGCTTGATGGCAAAGAAGTCGACGGACGCAACCTAAAGGTCAACGAGGCTAAACCTCGCGAAGATCGCGGCGGAAGCCGCGGTGGCAGTGGCGGTGGCGGCGGCGGTGGACGCGGCGGCAATCGCGGTGGCGGCGGCGGTGGCTACGGCGGCGGCGGTGGTTACGGCGGCGGCGGTGGTTCGCGCTGGTAGTATCCATACGTTTGGCCTAATAGGCCGAACGTGATAATTAAAGAAGCCTCCGGTCACCACTTGGTTTTCGGAGGCATTCTTGTTTTAATCGATACGAAGAAAGTATGAAAGAAGAACTAATCGAAATGGGCGGCACTGTCATCGACAAGCAGCCGAATGCGTATTTTAAGGTCCAGATGGACGGCACGGATCACATAGTGCTCGCGACAATCTCAGGCCGTATGCGTCGCAACCGCATCCGAATCCTGATGGGCGATCGCGTCGATATGGAACTCTCGCCGTACGATCTCACGAAAGGCCGCATCACCTACCGACATAAATAAAAGCCCCGCATCTTTCGACGCAGGGCCTTTCTCATTCGGCTAAGTGTAAAGCCTACGGCCTTCTTGTATTCGAATTCATGTTGGCGTTCATATTACCATTCGAACGCGTGTTCATGTTGGTCGTGTTACCAACGCTCGGCGGCGAGATGTTGGTCATATTGGACGACATGGTCGGCTTAGCGTTGGTCTCGGAATTGGTCGTATAACCCGTATTCGTGTTCGCGCCACGCATATTGGCGTTGTTGGTGCTAGTCGTGCTACAGCCTGCGAGAGCCGCGATGCCGAGCAGAGCCGCGAGTGATAAAACTTTCATAATCTTGTCTCCAGTCTCTAGATCTCAAATAAAATGAGGGCCGCATTCCGCGACCCTCGTATCTGCAATCGCCCCGTTTAGCGATAAACGTTCTGACCGCGGTGATTGGTCGTCCAATCGTTTTCGAAGAAGTCAGCATCTTCCGTGTTACGCGGATTTACGCCAAGGACGGTTCCGCCGCTCTTGATACCTGCTTCGTACTCTTTCGCACGATCTTCAGGAATTCCTGCACCGATAAGAGCTCCAACCAGTCCGCCTGTCAGGCCGCCGGCGCCGAGTCCGGCGAGTGCAGCTGCAAGCGGGCCCCATACGACTAGGCCGATGCCTGGCAGCACGAGATTGGTTCCGATCGCTGCGATACCGGCGATGATCGCGCCGAGTGTGCCGCCGATCGCGCCGCCCGTGGTTGCGCCCTCAGCAGCCTTGCTGCCGAGTTCCGAGTCGGTGTCGCCGTCGCCATAATAGGTCTTGCGGGTCTCGTCCGACATCAACACGCTGATTTCGTCTTCGCTGTATCCGCGATCGCGGAGCGACTGATACGCGCTTTCCGAACTTTCTTTGTCTGTGAACATACCTGTGAGCATGCCCGATTTTTCAGTACCTGTACCTTGATTGGTCATAATTTTTATCCCCTTATTCCTTGGATTCCCACTAAAAAAGCACGATTGCTCTTGGGAGAGCCTAGAATGAGTCCAGTATCATAAATTCGGACTTCGAAAACTGTACGGTGAAAGACATAGCTAAGAAAGTAGTTTGGGCATCGATTATGTGAAAGAAAAAGGCCCCGGCGGATGCCGAAGCCTATAACCGAATACGTGAATAATTACGAGGGCTAGACAGCAGGCGTATCTTTCATTTCCTTGTCTTTCTTACAGTAAGAGCAATCGCAACGCTTCGCATGGGCCATGTCGTCCAAAGGCCGCCCGGGCGGATGGAAGCATCCATTCTTATCTTCGGTTATTTGGCCTCAGGAGGCGCTACTGGGTGGGGCGTCTCTACGACGTAATCGAAATCGCCGCCTTCACCGTCGGTCTGCATAAAGTCGGCAAACTTCTGCGCTACCTCGGTGTCCCAAAACTCTCCGAGCACTTCAATTTGGCTTTCTTCGGTCTTCGAAATTTTCAAAACGCTAAATGGCATATTAAGATCCTCGGCTCCGTAGCGATGCTGCTGTAAGGAGCAATAATAATACGTGAGTATTGCTCCGTCCGAATCGACAAAACAGAAAGATGCTTGCACGACGTGACGATCATTGCGGGGCTAGCTTTGCCATCATCGTGTCCGCATGGCGATGAACTACTCGCCAGCCATCCTTTTCGCGTCTGAAGACAATAGTCACCCGAAAGTTTCGCTCGGACTCGGTCGTTTTCACGGGGACATGGAAGCTGATGTGCTCGTATCGAACTACGAGCGCGAGATCGCCGGTCACTATTACGCTAACGCGTTCGTAGCGGCATGGAATCAACCGCTAGTGGGATGCTATGATACTAACTTCCCATAATTATGAGCGGCAGCTCTCCGAGGTGTAGGAGTTATCGCAGCGTGACCCGTTAATGTCTTTTCGTTCGGCCATATGGAAAAGCCTTCCCAAACCATTCGAGAGCTAGCGAGCCGGTTGATCGCGGCTGAAGCATCCGCGGGAACGGGGCCGGATGTTCACGGGGCTACGTTGGTGTGCGAAAAGCTGCAGCTTTCACTTACCCGACTTGCAGGAGCGGACGCATTTTCGGCGCTCATGCGGCGCTCTCTGGCGTTGTCTCGGGCGGAAATTCCGGCGCTTAAAGATGTAAAGGTTGGCCCTGAAGGATGCGTCGTGGGGCTGGATCTCGTAACGGCTGGTGGCGGGAGCGAATCGGGTACGACTGTCACCGCAAATTTACTGTGGCTCCTGGTCACTTTTATGGGCGAACCGGTAGCGATGCGTCTCGTTACGGATGTGTGGCCGGACATACTGCTGAGCGGATCATCAAAGGGGGGTTAGAACGGCATGAGCAAAGACGACAGTAAGAATGGACACGAGCCAGTAAAGATACGGCTGATACCGACTGGCGTAGCCGGCCTCGATGAGATCCTGGGCGGCGGTTTGCCGGAATTTTCGTTCAACATTATTGCTGGGTCCCCGGGCGGCGGTAAGAGCACTCTTGCACATCAGATCATATTCGAAAATGCCACCAAAGAGCGGCCGGCCCTTTTCTTTACTATTCTAGGCGAGCCGGCGGTCAAGATGCTCCGCTATCAGCAGCAGTACAGCTTTTTCAATCCGGACAAGCTGGACGGAGCCATCCGTTTTGTAAATCTCAGCCAGCTTATTCTGGATAGCGATCTGGACGGCGTGCTCGCTGCTATCACCGACGAGGTCGAGGCGTGCAACCCGAGCATTGTGGTGGTCGACTCGTTCCGCACGGTAGTCCGCAGGGCTCAGGCGACGACCACCGAGACGGAACTGCAGGGGTTTATCCAACGCCTCGCTCTCCATCTGACGAGCTGGCACGCAACCACGTTTCTCATCGGCGAATACGTTCAGGCCGACCTACACTACGATCCCGTCTTTACGGTTGCCGACGGGCTGATGTGGCTGACCCAGAACACCGAGCGAAACTCGATAGTTCGTAAAATGCAGATCGTAAAGATGCGCGGAATGGAAACTGTGCCCGGCCTTCACACGTTTCGCATCACGGGCGACGGGGTGCAATGTTTCCCGCGTACGTTCGGCCTTAAAAACAAGTCCGAGCATGAAAAAGGAAAACGAGTCATTTCGACCGGGGTGCCTGAACTCGACGCAATAATGGGCGGCGGCATTCCCGAGGGCGACAGCCTGCTCGTCGCGGGGCCGTCGGGAGCGGGCAAGACGATTCTCGGACAACACTTTATCAATGAAGGCGTGCGGCAGGGCGAACCCGGCATTGTGGCCATGTTCGAGGAGCTGCCGGACGAGTACGTCGAGCGCGCGGCTAAGTTCGGCATTGACTTCGAAACACCTCAAAAAGAGGACATGCTAAAGATCATTTACCTCAGGCCGCTCGACCTCTCGGTAGATGAGACGCTTCACGAGATCGTCAATGCGGTCCGGGAGGTCGGCTGTAAGCGACTGGTCATCGATTCGCTCGTGGGATTTGAACTAGCGCTCGCCCCTGGCTTTCGAACGGATTTTCGCGAATCGCTCTATCGGATGATCGGTGCGCTGACGCGTATGGGCGTTACCATTATAAGCACAGTCGAGGTCGAGGAAAATTTTACATCGATGAGCCTGAGCAACTTTGCGGTCTCATTCCTCGCCGATGATCTGCTGCGTATGCGATATGTCTCGATAAACGGACAGTTACGCAAGATGATGATGGTCGTCAAGATGCGCCGCAGCAAGCACAGTATCGATCTGACCGAATACGAGATCACAGCCGAAGGAATTCGGATGGGTAAACCGCTTCGAGGCTATCGCGGCCTTACCACCAGTGTCCCGGGGCCCTGGTCGGATACCTCAGATGCGATATCGGAATGAGAGAAGATGAGTTTCAGCGAGACCTCAATGATTGAGCAGAGGGCACAAGACCCTGTTTTTGAGCAGCAGCTTCGCGACGTTAACGAAGCTCTGCTTATCTCATCCGTGCGCCTGCACGAACAAACCGAAATAGCGGAAAAAGCGGAGGCAGCCCTTAGATTTAGCGAGCAGCGATTCCGGGTGGCGGTTGACGCGATGGACAGTTTGGTTTGGACCAACAACTCGCGGGGCGAGATGGAGGGCGAACAGCCCGGCTGGGAAAGATTTACAGGACAAACTTTTGATCAATATCAGGGATTCGGCTGGTCTAAAGCAGTTCATCCGGACGACGCGGATAAAACAATAAATGCATGGAACGAATCGGTCAGGCGGAACGAGACCTTTGTTTTTGAACATCGTCTGAGACGCAATGACGGCGAGTGGCGTGTTTGCTCGATTCGTGCGGTACCGGTAATGACGGCGGACGGTAAGGTAAAGGAGTGGGTGGGTGCACACACCGACATCACCGACCGCAAGCAGGCTGACGAAGACCTGCGTCGTTCGCGTGAAGAATTGGAATCTCGTGTTAAGGAACGTACCGCCGAGTTAGAGCAGGCTAACCAGAAACTCAAAGCAGAAAATCAACGGCGGCTTCGGGTCGAAAAAGATCGGGTCGGGATTTTGCGCCGCTTAACATCTGCACAAGAGGACGAACGCCGGCGGATCGGGCGCGACCTGCATGATCAGATCGGTCAGCAGATCACCGCTATGCGATTCAAATTACAGGAGCTGCAGAGAGGCGGTGATGACAGTTCGATAAAAGAAAAGATCGATCAGGCCCAGGACTTTGCGAAGCAGATGGACGCCGATGTTAGCTTCCTCTCTTACGAACTTCGGCCTCAAGGCCTGGATGATCTGGGGCTCCGCGCCTCGGTGAGTGCTTTTATCCAACACTGGTCACTTAATCACCGCATTCCGGTCGACTTTCATGCTTCAAAGACGGAGAGGCGGCAACTTGATTCGGAGATCAATATCCATGTTTACCGGATCGTTCAGGAATCATTAAATAACGTTTTAAAACATGCCCAGGCGAAAGGCGTGGTGATCATTCTCGAGTTTCAGGATGATAATCTGATCTTGATCATCGAGGATGACGGCGTCGGATTCGATCCCATCCACAACCAGAAAGCCGCCACACGCAGCGGCGGTTTGGGCTTGGTGGGCATGCGCGAGCGATGCCTTCTCTTGGGCGGAACCATGTCCATCGAATCAGGGCTCAATGAGGGAACCGTGATCCTCTGCCGTATTCCCATTCCCGCCAAAGAAACCGGTACCCACATATCTTTATGATCCATGGGTACGGTCTGTTTTTGTTTCAGAAAAACCGCGATTCTCTTCACTCTTACTCTTCACTATTAACTATTCACTGCCCTCACGGATTGACGGTCACGTATGCCGGATCGCTCGGCTCGCCTTGTCGGTAAGGCAAGACGAATAAAAAAGGCCCGGGCGATTGCCGAGGCCTTTTATAGTTAGCACGCTGAAGCGTGGACTCTGAGCTCAGGAATTACGTTCCCATGCCGATCAAGCCGTTACGGTATTCGCGTTCCCTGCGTCGCCCAGACCTGCCAGCGTCCGTCGCGCTTGATGTACGTATCGGTAAAGCTGATGCGCCGGTCGAACGCCTGGTTTTTGTCGTCGCGCCCTTTGGAATGGACAACGCCCGTCACAACCGCCGTGTTGCCGTCAACGCGGATGTTCATATCCGACAGATCATTCCACTCGGTAACGCTTTTATCGGTTTTCAGCTCGGCGAGGTCTTCGCTTTTGTTGGCGATCTTACCCGTGCGGCTGCTGATGCTGCTGTAATCGGCGGCAAAGTTTTTCTCGAACCAGCCCATATCTTTGTTTCTGTCGGCTGTGTTCCAGTCGTGTTCCATATACATCAGAACGCCGTAATCATCGAGACCGTGATTCGTATTGCTGACTACCCGCCAATTTCCGCCGCGCTTTTCGAGAAAATGGACGCTTCGGCTGTAAAAAGTTTCTTCTTTGCCGCCGGTGCCGACCTTCGTCGTTACCACGTTGCGATGAGTGATGGTCGCCGTCGTGGGGGTACAGCTGATCATATAATTGTCAGATGAAGCCTGGTCTCTGTTCTGCGGGTTTGCTTTGTTGCGCTCGAACGTCCGCATCGTGACGTCGATAGACTGCATTTTGTTTGTCATCGCCGGCATGGCGACGTAATCATCGGCGAAAATATTCATCAAAGCAGCGCGGTCGCCGTTATCGCCCGCGACACTCCAGGCGCGGTCAAACGCTTCGAGCGCCTTTTTGTCTGCTGCACTGCATTCGCCGAAAGCGTTTCCGGCTGTCAAAGCAAAGGTCACAACTAGCATTAGTAGAATGCGTTTCATATGTTTTCTCCTGTTTTCCTGAAAAGAGTGAAAAGCAAAAGAGGGGTGTGGATCGTCGCCGCCACTCGATTCAAGCGACATACACCTCACGCAACAGACACCCAACAAAAATTAACCACAAGAATATAGCCGCGGGTCGCGGTGAAAGCTGTTTGATCCGGCTCGGCCCCGATGGATTCGGAGAGCCTTAAACAAGATTTAGGTGGATTCGATTGCGACTCTACAGTGTGCCTTTTTGGACCAGAAGTCAAACAAAACGACGAAAACGCAAGGCCTAGCGGCTCGGCTTACGCGGCGTTGGTTTCTTGGCTTTCGCCTTTGCGGTTAACTTACGGGGAGTTTTTCTTGCGGCGGGCTTTTTTGTGTCCTGGATCTGGGCAAGCATTTCGGAAAACTCGAATCCGAAGAGTTCCTTTATCTTGGCGTCGAGCGCGGGTATGACGAGGCCCTGGCCCATCGTGGAGATCTCATCGACCATACTGTTCGCAAAGGCGGTGACGGCCGTTTGCTTTCCGCCCTTTGTATTCTTATGTGCGTAGCCGACCGTGTAGCCAAGGGCGAAGCCGGCCGAGAGTGCACCGAGGCTCCAGACCAAGGGTTCCTTTTGAAACTCTTCGCGAAAATCGAGCACGCCTGAGACCGTTTTCTTGACGGAACTGACCTCCTGCTCGACCGTTTCTTTGATTTCGCTGACGGTTTCGGCGAGCGACTCGCGCGTTCGCGCCATACGGCGTTCCAACTGCCGCTTGCTCTGTTCAATATTTGTCGTGTCTACTTCGACGGTCTGCTTTTTGGTTGCCATTGTCGTATTTCCTTATCAGAATCAGAGCTCTTCCTGGAGCATCTCCTTATCCTTTTTAAGCTGAGCGATGGTGCGTTCGGGTCCGAGTCCCTGTGCGGCGATTTTGTTCTTATTGATGATTATCAGCGCAGCGCCAAGGGCGAGATAAATGACCGCCGTGATGATAAACCCGAGGGCGTAACTGACCGGCTGGCTGAGGCCGCTGTTCTGAAACAGCGACGCGATCAGAAAGGCGACCGCTACGTTGAGCAGTGCAAAGCCCACGACGGCCAAGACCGCACCTGCGAGGATCATCGTCGTACCGGAGAGGTAGGCTGCGACGTCTTCCTTCACCTCGACCTTCAGCAGAGCGATCTTGGTGTCGAAGAGCTGCGTCAGATCATCGGCGAGACGCGTAAACAGCACCGGCAGAGACTCCTGATTCGCGTCTTGAGTTTCATCACGTTTCATAGCTTTGATAACTCTGCGACAACCGGGCCCGCCGGATTGTCCCATAGGTTACAAACGGTCGCGGAGATACATTCCGGTCAGACGTCTTATCTACGACTACTTTTCGACGAGCTGGCCGATCTCTTTCTGCAGACCTTCGCGCTGAACGAGGAGGCGTAAGAATAACGCCCGCTGCCGGAATAGGAGCCACGCCGCCTTCAGCCAGACGCGCATATCAATTAGTGTTTCCGACGAACGCAATGCGAGGTAGCCGCAAAGGATCGTTACCGAGGTGGAATGGAGTGCGATCTGCCAGCCGAAGTAATACCAAACAATCGAAGCGACGATCAGCCAGGTCAGCGGCATCAGGCCGATAGCCGCGACGATTGTCGAGCTCGAACCGGCGACGTCGATGTCATGCGTTCTGAAAATTCGCCCCGTGAGAGCCGAGAAGAAATACGCGGGTGAATGGATGATCGCCCCGACGATCGATAAAGGCGCGAAGACGATCAAAAAGATGACGCGCAAAATTAAATAGCGGAAGACATACCACCTCGGATGCTGTAAGACCGACAAGCTTTCGGTGGTGATCCCGCTCGCTTTCAGATCGTTTTCGTAACGCGTAACTTTCGCGTTCAGCTCGAGCATTTTCTTCGGATCGTTCTTTTCCAGCAGCGCGTATTTCGCCGCCAGAGCCTGCAGTCTCCGTACGGTTTGTGTCAGGGTCTGTCTGAGAATCAGATTTTCAAACACGGATGAAAACAACGCTTCGGCTTTCAGAACCGCGTCGAGCTCCGTCTCCGTTTCCAGATTCAACGTTACATTGCGCAGGGATTGTTCAATTTTCGCCGTCAACTGGGCGACCGCGTCACGCGGCGGTTCGCCATTAGCATCGAGTTCTATCGGCGCAACGTCAAAGATCTCCCCATACCGAATTAAAGCCTCGCTCCTGAACGAGGTTTTGGACGTGTAATAGAGGCCGACCGGAACTATTTTCAAGCTGCTCGCTGGCGCGGACGCTTGTGAAACCGCGCCAAAAGCGATCCGCGCTGCGCCGGTTTTCATCTTTTGCAATTGCGGCTGGTCGTGCGAGATGCCCTCGGGAAAAATCGCGATACAGCGTCCGCGTCGCAGCAGCTCAAAACAATTGTCGAACGTGGTTGAATTGCCCTCCAGATTCGCTCCGGCATCAATACGCCGGTAAACCGGTAAGATCTCGAAGGTCCGCAGTACAAGCGCGCCGATCGGATTGTCGTAGAGCGTTGATTTCGCGAGAAAGGAAACGCGTCGCGGTAATGAGACGAAGACGAGTGCGGGATCTACAAGGCCGTTCGGATGATTAAGAACAAATAGTAAGGGGCCGGACTGCGGAACGCGTTCGACGCCCACGACCTCAATGCGACGGAAAAACAATCGAAGCGCAATGCAGATAATCGCGTGAATGATCTGTCGAAGGATGGGCGCACCTTTCCCGAGGTAAATCATCTGCCACAAACGAATTGTTTTTACACTCTCGTGCATCGGCAAAATTCATTTTGTTCTTTAGAATGTCCCGCGTCTAGTTACATTCCCAGGCGATCGCTCGCCGAGCTACGCTGGTAATACGAAAGGTGTATACTTAACGAAATTTTGGGCCTTACGAAGCCCGCATTTTGCCCCTCAGTGACGAGCTAGAAAAAGGAGAATAAAATGGTTTCTTTAATTATTTGGTTGATCTTAGGATTTTTGGCAGGCTACCTGGCCAAATTTATTTTGCCCGGCCGCGACGGCGGCGGTGTGATACTGACGACAGTTCTGGGGATCGTCGGAGCCGTTGTCGGCGGACTCATCGGTAAGTATTTCCTCGGGTATCCGATGATCAGTTCGTTTGATAATATCGGCAACAACTTGCCGAGTTTCTTTTCTTCCATAATCGGTGCGATCGTGGTTCTGGCGATCTTTCGGCTGGCGAACCGGCGAAGATTATAGCGGCAGACAGCTGGATATCTTATTCGGAAATGAAAAGGCTTCGTCGGGTGACGAGGCCTTTTGTATTTACCGAATCACGCCGCAAGCGAAATCCCGCTCTTGGCAAGTAAAATGCCGCTCTGCTCGAGGAAAACTCCGCTTTCCTCCATACAAACGCCGTCTTCCTGCTCACAAACGCCATCTATCTGCACACAAACGCCAATTTCCTTCGCACAGATGCCATTTGCCTCAACACACACGCCTTTTGCCTCAACACACACGCCCCTTTCCTGCACACACACGCCAATTTCCCGACCCTCCAAACACACAAAAGCCCGCAAACACGGGGTTTCGTATCGCCGCGGGCGCCGATTTAAGCTAAAACCGCCTTTCGTACTCGTTACTAATGCGAACTAGCGCCGCACCATACTCTCGGTTGGTCTCGGCAGCATTCACCCAACTGAAGGGATATGGCGGTTCATTCGTCGCTACGAACTTGAGTATCAGAAACTCATCATATGCCTCCGCCGCTTCGTCTCTGAGGCGTTTCTCTGCTTGGGCAGCTTCTTGGATCGGATGTTTGAAGCTTCCTTTTCCGGTGGTAGGCCATTCGCGATCCTTCTCATATCCTGTGTATTTTTCTGCGTGATTAATGCCAACAATGCCCACACAAATGGCGTTTCCACCTTTTTTCTGGAATTGATCGACCTGTTTTCTTAGATCACCGATGACTCGGTCGATCTGCTTATTCATAGCCTTCGCAACGATCTTGACCTCCGCGCCAATTTCAATTGTGGCGATAAAGCCTCTTGGCACGGCATAGCCAGGGTCTTGGATTGGAGTTTCATTTGGTACGACGTCGCCAAAGGACCCATCGCCCCGACGAGATTTAACACCAACCCGCTTGTTCGTGGAGGTGAGAGCCTTCGTTCCAGTCTGAATACCAGAAAGAAATTTCTTTGATCGGCCGAGGGCAGCCAAATCTTCATAAAGGTGTATCGCCACCCAGTCACCTAATGCGGAACTGCGATGGATATACTTCTTCCCAGCAAATAGACTTCCGATTCCCAGCAAATAGACTTCCGAATTGTTCTACGAGTTGATACGGCACAATTTACTCGAAATAGCTCCCCTTTCTCTCGCAACCAAGATTTCTGCGCTCAGCCTTTTGTAGGCGGTCTCGAAATAAACGCTCTCGATTTCATTGCTTACCGAGTTTCTTCCTGCTCGCAGGGCCGCAACTGCCGTAGATCCTGTGCTTGCAAATGGGTCAAGAACCGTGTCGCCGGCAAATGAGAAGAGTCTTATTAGCCGATCTGCAATTCCGATTGGGTAAGGTGCAGGATGGCCGTCTTTAGTGGAAGCCCCGCGGATATCAGTCCATATGGAGCGCAGCCAGCCTTGCATTTCATCCTTCGTGAGCATCGAGAGCATTCTCTGGACCGCGTTCACCTTACGATAGGTTCCCCCTTTTCTTAGGAAAAGTATGTATTCGGTATCGTTTTTTACAATTGCTCCTGGTTGATAGGGTTTCCCGTAAAAACCCGCTCCATTTCCTTCTGCTTCCGTGGAACCATTTGCAATCTTGTGCCAAAGAATCGGCGTTAAGCAATCAAGGCCAACGTTTCGTGCCCGAACTTGGATGTCGGCGTGTAAAGGCATTACGTGATGACGTCCGGTCTTTCGTGGAATACAAACATCACCTACAACGCAACACACACGTCCGCCCGGAACCAACACCCGTTCGCATTCAGTCCAGACCTTATCGAGCTCGCTCAGGAATTTTTCGTAATCATCTATGTCTCCGAGTTGGTGTTCTTGACCTTGTTCATATTCTTTCAGATTCCAGTAAGGCGGTGAGGTAACAATTAGGTGTACGGAATCATTCGGGATCCAATCCAGAGTCCGAGCGTCACCCAAACGGAGCTTGTGTTCGGTTTCGTTGAAGGGTGCAGGCCAGGGCCGGTCACGAAATTGCAAGTTTAGCTCTCGTAGGCGTGAAAGAGCTTCGCTTGTGTTGTCGTCTAGCGGTAGGCCCGGGACGTCGCCAACGTCACAGACTTCATGATGTCGGGTTGCAACGGCGGCACCAGATTTTATTGGCATATCGGAAGATTACCAACATGATATAACGGACGCTGTACAAACGGAAATTCTAATAAAAAGGCCCCGTCAGGTGACGAGGCCTTTTGTTTACTAGCACGCTAAGCGTGAGCGTGAGGAAGGGAAGTTACATTCCCATTCCCATGCCGCCCATGCCGCCGCCCATGCCGCCCATGCCGTGGTCGCCGCCCTTATCGTCGGGGACGTCAGCGATCATGGCTTCGGTGGTGAGCATGAGACCTGCAATCGAGGCCGCGTTTTGCAGAGCGGTGCGGGTGACCTTTGCGGGGTCGATGACACCGGCTGCGACGAGGTCTTCGTACTTCTCGCTCGAAGCGTTAAAGCCGTAGTGGCCTTCGCCCTCGCGGACCTTGCCGACGACGACCGCACCTTCCTGACCCGCGTTCTGCGCGATCTGGCGGAGCGGCTCTTCGAGAGCACGGCGGACGATAGTCACGCCGATCTGTTCGTCGTGATCTTCAGCATCCGTTTTGAAGTTGTCGAGGATATTACCTGCACGCACCAGGGCGACTCCGCCGCCTGCGACGATGCCTTCCTCGACAGCCGCACGCGTTGCGTGCATTGCGTCTTCGACACGAGCCTTCTTTTCCTTCATCTCGGTCTCGGTAGCTGCGCCGACCTTGATCACGGCTACGCCGCCAACCAATTTAGCGAGACGCTCCTGCAATTTTTCGCGATCGTAGTCACTCGAGGTGTCTTCGATCTGATTGCGGATCGTCTTGATGCGGCCGTCAATTGCTTCGCCCGAACCGCTGCCTTCGACGACGGTTGTGTTTTCCTTGTCGATGGTAACTTTCTTGGCCTTGCCGAGGTCTTCGATGGTGACGGTTTCGAGCTTGATGCCGAGGTCTTCGCTGATGACCTTGCCGCCCGTGAGGACCGCGATGTCTTCGAGCATTGCCTTGCGGCGATCGCCAAAGCCAGGTGCCTTAACGGCAGCGACGTTGAGAGTACCGCGCAGTTTATTAACTACAAGGGTTGCGAGAGCTTCGCCGTCGACGTCTTCGGCGATGATGAGCATCGGACGGCCCATCTTGGCAACTTGCTCGAGGATCGGCAGAAGGTCGCGCATGTTCGAGATTTTTTTCTCGTGAATTAGGATGAAAGGTTCTTCGAGGACGGCTTCCATGCGGTCGGCGTCGGTGACGAAGTACGGCGAAAGATAGCCGCGGTCAAACTGCATTCCCTCGACAACCTCGAGAAGCGTTTCCATCGTCTTCGACTCTTCGACGGTGATGACGCCGTCTTTGCCGACCTTATCCATCGCCTCAGCGATGATCGTGCCGATCGTCTTGTCGCCGTTAGCCGAAACAGTTCCGACCTGTGCAATCGCGTCGCCCGAGACAGGCTGCGCGAGATTGTGAATCTCTTCGACGACAGCGGTCACTGCCTTTTCGATGCCGCGCTTGAGCGCCATCGGATTTGCACCAGCCGCGACCGTGCGAACGCCTTCTTTGAAAATCGCCTGCGCGAGAACCGTCGCGGTCGTCGTGCCGTCACCGGCAACATCGCTTGTTTTAGAAGCGACTTCGCGAACCATCTGGGCGCCCATATTCTCGAGCGTGTCCTTCAATTCGATTTCCTTAGCAACGGTCACACCATCTTTGGTGATCGTTGGGCTTCCGAATTTCTTATCGATAACGACGTTGCGGCCTTTCGGTCCCAACGTAACCTTGACCGCGTCGGCCAGCTGGTTTACACCGCGCAGGATTGCCGCACGCGACTCTTCTCCATGAACTACTTGCTTTGCCATAATAATTTATTTCTCCTTCGTCGAAACAGAAGTCAGAATTCAGAATGCACAACATTCCGAAACTGCCGACTGACAACTATTTAGCTGCTTCTCCTGCTCGCGAAATGATTCCGAGGATCTCGTCCTCGCGCATGATGATGAATTCGTCGCCGTCGAGCTTGATCTCGCTGCCCGAATACTTTCCGAACAGGACGCGGTCGCCGGCCTTTACGTCGAGTGACTGACGCGTACCATCTTCTTTATACTTGCCTTCGCCTGCGGCGATCACCTCGCCCTCTTGGGGTTTTTCTTTTGCGGTGTCGGGGATGAAAAGCCCGCCCGCCGTCTGATTAACGTTGTCCTCGATCCGCTTGATGATAACGCGGTCGTGAAGTGGTGTAATGTTAGTTGCCATAGTGGTTACTCCTTGGTGGATTGTTATAAAATCGTGCTGCGGCTTCCCAAATAGTGAAAGATTTAGCACTCGGTCTTTATGAGTGCTAGTATACGGAAAATTCAGCGAGACTGTCAACAGTGCAGCAGGAAATTTAGAAAAGTTGATAATGATGGACTCAAGTCATATAAGAGAATGCACGTTTCCGAGGTCAACATCTACCCGATCAAATCGCTAAAGGGAATCTCGCTCGATTCTGCCGTAGTGGAGGAGCGCGGTTTGCGGCATGACCGGCGCTGGATGCTGACCGACCGGGACGGTATTTTCATGACGCAGCGGGAATTCCCGCGGATGGCGTTAATCGACGTGGCTATTGCGAGTGACGGGCTGCGTGTGACGAGTGAAAACGCTGGCGAGATGGCAATACCGTTCGAGCCCGATAAGGGCGAGCGGCAGCGTGTGACGATTTGGAACAGCATTTGCGATGCAGAGGTTTATCGCGGTGCGGTGAGCGAATGGTTTTCGGACGTCCTCGGCACCGCTTGTCAGCTTGTCCGCATGCCGGACGCAACGCAACGCCATATTAATCCGATCTTCGATCGCGGACGAGATATTGTGAGCTTTGCGGACGGCTATCCGATTATGGTTGTGAGCGAGGCGTCACTCGAGGATCTAAATAGTAGATTGTTGAGAGAGATGGAGGAGGGCATCGGCGATCCGCTGCCGATGAACCGGTTCAGGCCGAATTTGGTGGTGTCGGACTCGGAGCCGTATGCTGAGGACGACTGGTCGCGAATCCGCATCGGCGAAGCGGTCTTTCGCTCGACGAAGCCCTGCGAACGCTGCGTCATCACGACCGTCGACCAATCGACGGGCGAATTCACGGGAAAGGAACCTCTCAAAACTCTCGCCACCTATCGAATGGCAAAAGACGTCATTCCCGACCGGTTCGAATCCTACGGTATGAACGGAACTGCCGTCCTGTTTGGCCAAAACCTTATCCCCGAAACGCCGAATGCGACCATCCGTGTCGGCGACGCGATAACAGGGATTCCTTAAAGTCCCGAATTTACCGGAACAGAGTCGGTTCGTCAAAAAGCCTCAAAGTCGACCTGCGTCAGATCGTTCGTGACCGTTACGGACCATTGCTCCCGGTGAGCAACTGATAGGCTTCTAAGTATCGATCCGCCGTTGCGCGCACGATCTCAGGGGGAAGCGGCGGTGCGGGCGGACTCTTGTCCCAGTCGAGGGTTTCGAGATATTCGCGGACAAATTGTTTGTCGAATGAAGCCTGTGCGCGGCCGGGTTCGTACGTGTCGACCGACCAGAACCTGGACGAATCGGGCGTGAGAACTTCGTCGATGAGTAGAATCTTGCCGTCCCGGTCGCGGCCGAATTCGAACTTTGTGTCGGCAATGATGATGCCTTTTGAGAGGGCGTAAGCGCTTGCGTCCTTAAAAATCGCGATGGACGTGTCGCGAAGAAAATGCCCTGTCTCGTTGCCGACGATGGAGCAGAACCTTTCGAAATCGATGTTCTCGTCATGACCGCTCGCCGCTTTTGTCGCCGGCGTAAAAATCGGCTCGGGAAGACGCTGACATTGGACCATGCCGCGGGGCAGCTGATGCCCGCACACCTTTCCGGACTCCTTATATTCCTTCCAGCCAGAGCCTTCGAGATAGGCGCGTACCACGCACTCGACCGGGAATACCTCGGTGCGCTTCACGAGAGACGCCCGGCCCCTCAATTCGGATTGCGAGCGGATCTCTTCCGGCATTTCCTCGATCTCGGCCGTGATCAGATGATTAGGGACAATCTTCGCGAGTCGGTTGAACCAGAAGGCCGACAACTGCGTCAGCACGACGCCCTTATCAGGTATGTCTGTGGGCAAGATGCAGTCAAAGGCGGAAATTCGATCCGTTGCCACAAGTAAAAGACGGTCCGCGTCGACCTCGAACACGTCGCGTACCTTGCCTCGGTGCAGCAACCGGAGGCCATAATTTATCTCCGGATTCTCCGCAGAATTCATTGATGCGATTTTAGCCCGGCATCGACGGAAGTCCAAAAGATGGGTGTGCTCTTGTACTCATTTTTACAACTTGGGGCAGATTTATGCCCCGGTGCTTGCCGCTTTGAAAGTACAACCTCAATCGTTTACGATTAAGGAGTGCAATTCCGTCTCATCTCTGAAAACGTGCCTAAGGGAGACCAGCCCGAGGCGATCCGGCAAATCGTCGAGAATCTTACCGATGGTGTGAAAGATCAGGTCCTGCTCGGCATCACGGGCAGCGGCAAGACTTTCACGATCGCGCACGTGATCGAGAAGACGCAGCGCCCGACACTTGTGCTCGCGCATAATAAGACACTCGCGGCTCAGCTTTACCAGGAATTCAAGACCTTCTTTCCCGAGAACTCAGTCGAATATTTTGTTTCCTATTACGACTACTACCAGCCGGAGGCTTACGTCCCAGCAGCCGACCTTTATATCGAAAAAGAAGCGACTGTTAACGAAGAGATCGACCGCCTAAGGCTCTCGGCCACGCGTGCGCTTTTCGAGCGGCACGATGTGATCGTTGTGGCGTCGGTGTCGTGCATCTACGGGCTGGGCGATCCGGACGCTTATTTTGGAATGCTGGTTTTTATCGAGCCTGGACAAAAGATAAAGCGAGAGGAATTTTTGCAGCGGCTCGTTGAGCTGCAGTATGAGCGCGTGAATATCGATTTTGACCGCGGCAATTTTCGCGTGCGGGGCGACATCGTCGAGCTGTATCCGAGCTATCAGGACCAAGCGTATCGAATCGAGTTCTGGGGTGACGAGATCGAGGCGATTTACACGATCGATCCGCTGCTCGGTGAGGTTATCAAGAAGCACGAAACGCGAATTCCGATTTATCCAAAGACGCACTACGTGATGTCGAAGCCGGTAATAAAACGGGCCGTGCAGACCATAAAAGCCGAGCTCGAAGAGCACGAAAAATTTCTCGTCGAGGAAGGCAAGGTCGTCGAAGCGCAGCGGCTGCATCAGCGGACGATGTACGACCTCGAGATGATAAAGGAAATGGGATTTTGTCGCGGCATCGAGAATTATTCTCGACATCTGACCGGCAAGAATCCGGGCGAGCCGCCGCCAACGTTGCTCGATTATCTGCCCAAGGATTCGCTGATTGTCCTCGACGAGTCGCACCAGACCGTGCCCCAGCTCGGGGCAATGTTCAAGGGCGATCAGTCCCGAAAGGGAACGCTCGTGGAATACGGTTTTCGCCTGCCGAGCGCCAAGGACAATCGGCCGCTGAACTTCCAGGAATTTGAGGAGCGGGCCGGCCAGACCATCTACGTATCGGCGACGCCCGGGCCGTATGAGCTACAAAAAACTGAGGGCGAAGTGATCGAGCAGATTATCCGGCCGACAGGCTTGCTTGACCCGATCGTCGAGGTCCGGCCCGTAAAGGGTCAAATCGACGATTTGCTGGAAGAGTGTCGACAGCGGGCGGAGAAAAACGAACGCGTGCTCGTAACCACTCTGACGAAGCGGATGGCCGAAAACCTGACGGAATATTTTTCAGAGGTCGGCGTCAAGGTCGCTTATCTGCACAGCGATATCCACACGCTCGAGCGTATAAAAATTCTGCGAGACCTCCGCCGCGGCGTGCACGACGTGCTCGTCGGGATTAATTTGCTGCGGGAAGGATTAGACCTGCCTGAAGTTTCGCTTGTCGCAATTCTCGATGCCGATAAGGAAGGCTTTTTGCGCTCGCAGAGCTCGCTGATACAGACGATGGGACGTGCGGCGCGAAACGCATTTGGCAAGACTATTCTCTATGCGGACAAGGTCACAAAGTCGATGGACTACGCGATCAGCGAGACCGAGCGTCGACGACAAATTCAAGGGGAATACAACCAGGAACACGGAATAATCCCGACGACGATCGTCAAATCGATCGACGCGACGCTGGTCACGGCGTACGAGGCGGACTACTTTAAGGTGCCGCTCGAACTCGACAAATTCGAAGAGTATTCGCCGAAGCAGCTCAAGGAAACTATCACTCAGCTCGAGGCCGACATGCGGCACGCGGCCAAGGAGATGAAATTCGAGCACGCGGCGGAGTTACGCGATAAGCTGAAGTATCTAAGAGATCGCGAGTTGGAGTACAGATAAGAAAGTTAGCCACGAATCTACACGAATGGACACGAATCGGAGGAAATTCTTAATTCGTGTTCATTGTGTCAATTCGTGGCTAAATCTTAGACCGCGATCTTTTGAGTAAGTAGGATTGCGACTATGCTTTTTGCGTCCTCGATGCGGCCATCGGTTGCCATCTGTGTGGCTTCGTCGAGAGGTATGCGCTCGATGGTGAGCAGCTCGTCCTCCTCGAGCTTTTGGCCGGTTACAGTCAGCTCAGTCGCAAGAAAAACATTCATTTTCTCGGTGAGGAAGCCGGGCGATATGTAGAACGCGGCGAGCGGTTCCATCCTGCCGGCTGTGACCCCGATTTCTTCTTCGAGCTCGCGCCTCGCACCTTCCAGCGGCTCTTCGCCAGCCTCAAGCATCCCGGCCGGAATCTCAAGCAAATATTTGCCCGTCGCGTGCCGATATTGCCTCACCATCGCGATCGTCCCATCCGAAAACAGCGGCACGATCACCGCACTCCCGCGGTGCTCGACGATCTCGCGCTCATACTGAATCACACCCTCGCGAATCTTGTCGAGGCGAACGTTGAAGACTTTGCCTTTATAAATGGTGTCAGAAGAGAGAATTTCGAGCGGGCTATGCATTAATGTAATATTACGGCAGTGTATCGAGAAAAATGAAGGCAAATGCGGCGGGCGAAACTGTCCGATGACATTTAGAATTGGATTAGGCGTGACGGGCGGCATCGCGGCTTATAAGGCTGTCGAGGTGCTGCGCCTGTTGCAGAAAGCCGAGTGCGATGTCACGGTTGCGATGACGCGGCACGCAACGGAGTTTGTGCAGCCGCTGACGTTCAAGGCCCTTACCGAAAGGCATGTGATCGTTGACGACTACGATCCGGAGAATCCCGATCCGATAGCTCATATCAATTTTTCACAAGAGATCGACCTGCTTCTGATTGTTCCGGCGACAGCGAATATCATTGCGAAATTCGCGAACGGTGTTGCGGATGATTTTCTCTCTTCGACATATCTTGCGACCACGGCTCCGGTGATGATCGCTCCGGCGATGAACACGACCATGTGGGAGCAGCCGGCGACGAAGCGGAACATCGCACAGTTGAGAAAGGACGGCGTATATTTTGTCGAACCGATCGCGGGCGAATTGGCGTGCAAGACGGTCGGGACTGGGAAGCTCGAGGATGTGGAGAATATCGTAGGGCAAGCCCTTGGCCTGCTGGAAATGCAGAATGCAGAATGCAGAATGACGATTCAGGAACAGAGCATTCGTCATTCCTCATTCAGCGATCGTCATTCACAAGATTTGCTCGCAGAGAAAATATTAATCACGGTTGGCGGAACGCGTGAGGCGATCGATCCCGTCCGGTTTATATCGAATCATTCTTCAGGAAAGATGGGCTATGCGATCGCCGAGGCTGCGGCGGCTCGCGGCGCGGATGTCACGCTGGTCGCCGGCTGGACGTCGGTCGACACCGCGGCGAATGTAAAAATATTTCGGGTCGTCACCGCGGCGGAAATGCACACTGCCGTTATGCGAGAGCTTTCAAACGCTACGGTATTTATCGGCACGGCCGCTGTTGCGGACTATGCTCCGACGTCGGCCGCGAGTGCAAAGATCAAGAAAGACGGGCGGGACACGATGACCCTAGAACTCGCAAAGACGCCGGATATTCTCGCCGATGTTTCCCGGAACCGTCATGACGGATTGATGGTCGTCGGGTTCGCTGCGGAGACGAATGACGTTGTCGGCTACGCGCGATCGAAAATGGAGAAAAAGAGTCTTGACCTCGTCGTCGCGAATGACATTACACAGGAAGGCGCAGGTTTCAACGTGGATACAAATATCGCCACGGTAATTACTCGCGACACGGAAGCAAGTTTGCCGCTAATGTCGAAGCGGGCACTGGCCGACGTAGTGCTGGACAAGATTGTTGCTTTTCGAGAGAAGGAATGAGCGAGCTGGCAGAAATCATTGACGATGTTCGCGAGCAGGTGGCCTATCTGCAGGAACTAGGCGTGGAGACGCTGGAAGCGCAGCTGCCAAGCCCCACGACGATCGCTGCGCCGCGGGCTTTGAAAAAGAACGCGAATAACGCCGTGAGCGCGCTCTCGCCGTTAAAGGCCGCCATTGCAACCATTGCACCCGAGAAAATTCCCTCAGCCCCACGGGCGTCTCTCTTGGATTCGCTGCCTTCGCTTTCCGATCGGCCGGTGCAAGTGAGTCGTCCGCAGCCCGTGATAAACACTGCTATGCCGACTGCCAAAGCGGTCAAGAGTGTGAGTCAGACGGGTGAGACGATCGAACAGATTCGCGCGGAGATCGGACCGGACTGCACACGCTGCAAATTGGGCGAGCTCGGCCGCACTCAAGTCGTGCAAAGTACAGGAAATTTTAACGCTGCGCTGATGTTCGTTGGGGAGGCTCCCGGAGCGAATGAGGATCTCGAGGGAGTTCCGTTTGTCGGGCGGGCCGGGCAGTTATTGACGAAGATTATCGAGAGCATCGGCCTCAAACGGGAGGACGTTTTTATTGGCAACATAAATCGATGTCGCCCACCCAAGAATCGTGCTCCCGAGCCGGACGAGTGCTTGACATGCAAGCCTTTCCTGCTTCGCGAAATTGCTGTGGTCAGGCCAAAGGCAATCGTCGTCCTCGGTGCCACAGCCGCGCGCAATCTGCTTGAGACAAAGGAGCCGATCGGTAAGATTCGCGGGACGTTTCACGATTACCAGGGAACGAGTGTAATGCCTACATTCCATCCCGCTTACCTTCTGCGCGATCCCAACAAGAAACGCGAGGTTTGGGACGATATAAAGCTCGTACGCGAGTTTCTTAATAGTTAAAAGAAGGCGCACGAAAGGCGAATCCATTTTGTACAAGCCGCCGAAATACGGAACTGAAGAGATCATGAGTTCCGAGAATAACGACAGCGACGAGAAGCTGCGGCGAGGTCTTGAGAAGTGCCGCGAGATCACCAAGCGTTACGGGACGAGCTTTTATTTTGCGACGCAGTTCTTCCCACGCGAGACCCGTGAGGCGATTTATGCGGTTTATTCATTCGCCCGCATTCCGGACGAGATCGTCGACGATCCGAATAAAACCGACGGCGATGGCGCGATTACACGGCTGAATGAGTGGCGCGACAACTGGCTGGCGGCGACCGCAGCGGGTCGCAGCGATGAGGATGTGCTAAACGCCATCGTCGTCATGTTCGACAGGCATAAAATACCTGTCGACGATGGTGAGGCATTTCTAAAATCGATGTTTATCGACGAGGAGAAATTCTCGTACGCAAAATATTCGGAACTCGAAGAGTACATGTACGGTTCGGCCGGCGTTATAGGGCTGATGGTCACGCGGGTGGTCGGCTATTCAACCGCCGCGGCGTTTACGTTTGCCGTAAAGCTTGGATACGCGTTCCAGCTGACAAATTTCCTACGCGATATTCGAGAGGACTGTGACGAACTAGGCCGTGTGTATATGCCCGAAGACGAGCTGGCGAGTTTTGGGCTGCGTAAAAGGGATGTAGAGCGCGGCGTCTACGATGAGCGGTTCGTGAATTTCATGAAGTTTCAGATCGACCGCAATCGCGAGGTTTACAAGGAAGCTCTGCCGGGCATCAAGCTTCTAAACTGGCGAGGTCGCCTGGCGGTTCGCGTGTCCTATGTTCTCTATAAGGCCATTCTCGGCGAAGTCGAGCGTGCGAATTACAATGTCTACAAGGGACGCGTTCGCACGAATTTTCGGCAGAAGATTTGGCTCTCTGCAAAGGCGTTGGTCGGGGTGTGCGAATAGCATTTGGATAAACGAGTCGTCATTATCGGTGGAGGAATAGGCGGGCTGGGAACGGCCGGCCTTTTTGCTAAGAAAGGGTATGACGTAACGCTCGTAGAGAAGAATGCCAACCTCGGCGGGCGTGCGAACATATTCGAGGCGCAAGGGTTCCGATTTGATATGGGGCCTTCGTGGTATCTCGCGCCGGATATTTTCGAGCACTTCTTCAATCTTGTAGGTGAGCGTGTCGAGGATCATCTCGATCTCGCAAAACTCTCGCCGTCCTACCGCATCTTCTTTCGCAAAGACAGCGAGCCGCTCGATATCCACTCCGATATTGAGCGCGATGCCGCGACTTTTGAAGCGATCGAACCAGGTGCGGGAGAGAAGCTGCGGGCGTATCTCAAGCAGTCCGAATACCAATATGAAGTCGCTACACAGCACTTCATGTTCAAAAACTATGACACGATCTTCGATTTTCTGAATCGACGCGTGATGACCGAGGGGCAAAAGCTCTCGGTATTTTCGAAGTTGCATTCGTTCGTCTCGCGATTTTTCAAAACGAAAAAGCTGCAGCAGGTGATGGAATACACGATGGTGTTTCTCGGGACCTCGCCATACGAAGCGCCGGCGCTCTACAACCTGATGTCGCATATGGATTTTAATCAGGGGGTATTTTATCCGCAGGGCGGATTCTACGAGTTGATAAATGCACTCGCCCGGATCGCGGAGAAGAATGGGGCGATACTGCGCACAGATTCGCCGGTCGCCGAGATCCTCGTAACGGACGGCAAAGCCGGTGGCGTCCGTTTGGAAACAGGCGAGGTAATAGATGCAGACATCGTGATCTCAAATGCGGACCTCTGGTTCACCGAGACACAGCTGCTGCCGAAAGCGTCGCAGACCCTGAAAGAGAATTATTGGAAAAAGCGGACGATGGCGCCGTCGGCATTCATTATCTATCTAGGCATTTCGGAAAAACTGCCATCGTTGACCCACCACAACCTTTTATTCAGCGAGGATTGGCGAAAGAACTTCGATGACATATACAAGCATCCGAACCTGCCCGAGGAGCCGTCGCTTTATGTATGCGCGCCGAGCGTAAGCGACGCGACGGTAGCTCCGGAGGATAAGGAGAATCTCTTCGTGCTGGTCCCCATTGCTTCAGATTTGAAGATAAGCGACGAGGAACGCGAGCGTTATGCCGACCGAGTACTCGAGCTGATCGAGACGGAGATGAACCTGCCGAACCTTTGCGAGAAGATCGAGTTTAAGCGGATCTATACGGTCGAAAACTTTGCCGCGGACTACAATTCTTTCAAGGGTTCCGCACTCGGACTCGCGCATACGCTGCGGCAGACCGCCATATTTCGGCCCAGGAATTATTCAAAGAAGGTAAAGAATTTGTATTACGTAGGTGCCGGAGTGAATCCCGGAATCGGTACGCAGATATGCCTGATCAGCGCCGAGCTCGCGTACAAACGCGTGCATGGAATCAAAGATGCTGCGCCGCTTTCGTCATTGTGATCTAGGCACAAAGCGAGGCATAAAGTCACGGAGTGAAAAGCTTCGGAGCAGTGATTGTCCAGAACAAAACGAAACCTGCAGCGATATTGATGATAGGGAAGGCATAATAGAGTTTCAAAAGGCGTCCGGAGCGGGCGGACTGAATCGAGGCAGCCATCAGCAGGAGGTACGCCGATCCAATGGTCAGACTTGCGAGGCCTAGGTACTCGAACGACAAGATCATCGCGGCGGCATATAAGAGGAAACATAGGGCGAGGGTGCCGTAGGTACCGCAGACCGTCGCGACTGTGTTGATGCCGGCCTTTCGATCGACATCGATATCCGGTATCGCTGAGTACGCGTGCATAGCGGCGGTCCAACAGCCGGCGGCAATCATCGGCTGGAGCGGTGGAAATTCTTTTGTGATCAGGGCGTAAGCGAAAACTGCCGGCATTACGTAGAGAATATTAAAGGCAGAGTCAAGGAAAGGCTTAGTTTTTGCGCGGATCGGCGGTGCAGAGTAGAAGATGGAAAAGAACAGAAAAGCTAACAACGCGACAAGAGTCTCGACGCCGATAGCCGCCGCGGCAAGTACGAAAGGAATCGTTGCAGGGACCATTGAGATGAGCAGCGGGCGTCTCATCTCGGGCGTGACCAGGGCTTCGTATTCGCGCTTTTTGGGATTGAGCCGATCAGTCTCGTAGTCAAAGACGTCGTTCACCCCGTATATCAGATGGTTTGCGCTCAGCAGGAAATAAAACGCGAACGCGAGGACGTCGATCCTTACAAGCTCGCGCGCCGATTCGATTCCCGCCACCAGCCCGATCAGATACGGGCCGAAAGTATAGAACCAGAACCGCGGGCGGCTCAACTTGAGGATGAATTTGAAGTCGAGCATTCTCACGCGCGATTATAGAGAAAGTTTAAGTGCTTCGCCCGTTCAGCAATTGAGCAACGCAACCAAACTGCAGCGATTCGGCGTCGCCCACATTTTGATCGTGATGGCGGCGGCCGCGTACTTTATGGCGAATGTCGAGATGCCGCCATGGACGGGGTATGTCTCGGGCGTAAACGTGGTGCTCTTTGCAATTCCCGCGTTTTGGGCGACGCGGCGTTGGCTCGGATGGCGTGATGCTGTTCTGCTGTGGGCCACGCTCGGCATCTTAGCGATCACGCTAGAAACATTCGCTATCGTCACGGGATTTCCTTACGGACATTTTGGGTATTCGGATCTGCTCGGATACCGACTATTCGGCTACGCGCCGGGGACGGTCTTTCTCGCATGGACGCCGCTTGTTATTGGCGCGTGGGCGATCGCTTCGCAGTTGGCAGTACGCAGCCTGCAGTGGGCAATACGGATTCCACTCACCGCGATCTTTCTCGTCGGGTTCGATCTTGTCCTCGATCCGGGAGCGGTGAAGCTGGGATTCTGGAAGTACGACATCGGCGGTGAATTTTACGGCGTTCCGATCTCCAATTTCCTCGGCTGGCTGGTGTCGGGCTCGATCGGTGCGTTGCTCATAGAGATGTTTGTCGCCTGGCGAAAGCCGCTTCTGCCGACGCCGATCCAACTCTCTGCAAGCAGCTTTTTCATCGTGTTCTTTTGGACGGCGATCGCGGTGTTCTCGGCGATGGTTGTTCCAGCTGTGATCGGCTTGGCGGGCACGGTTTCAATTGCGGCGATTTATTTCCGATTTCGCTATCCGTTCGACGATATGGTCGTGCTCGTCGACGAGAATAATGTACCTATCGCGACTGCACGAAAGCTCCCGACGCATGACGCGGACACACCGCTTCATCGGGCGTTCTCCGTCTTCATTTTCAGTGAGGAAGGAGAGTTGCTGTTGCAGCAGCGTGCAGGATCGAAAAAGACCTGGCCGCTTGTCTGGTCAAACTCATGCTGCGGGCATGTAATGCTGCACGAAACGACGGCTGATGCGGCGCGGCGGCGCGTGAAATTCGAGCTCGGGCTCACAGGGATTCGATTGAAATGTATCTTGCCGGATTTTCGTTATCGGGCGGAGAAGGACGGCGTCGTTGAGAACGAAATCTGTCCCGTCTTCGTCGGCTTCACGACGAGAGAGCCTAGGCCAAATGCGGACGAAGTCGAGGCGACTCAATGGCTGCCGTGGGCGACATTTGTGATCGAGAGCTCGCGCGCAGAAAACGTGCTTTCGCCATGGGCAACTCAGGAAGCGATGCTGCTCTCGAGGGACGCGGAGTTTAATCGTTTGCTCGATGAGCAAACTCTCCGCTCATGATAATCTAAGGCAATTATGACAACACGGATCGTTTCGCTCTTGGTTCTTGCGGTTTTGGCACTGTCTCCGATCGCCGTTCTTGGTCAGAAAGCTGCGATGCCAGAGGTGACGCAGCGGCAGTCGCCGCAGAGTCCGCGCCTCGGCTTTATTCTTCACGGCGGTGCCGGCGTAATAAAGCGCGGCACCTTGTCGCCCGAACGCGAGAAAGAGTATCGCGACATTCTCGAGCAAGCAGTCATGGCGGGCTATAAGGCCCTGCAGGCGGGCAAATCGAGCCTCGATGCGATAGAGATCGCGATCAGAATTCTCGAGGACTCGCCGCTCTTTAATGCGGGGAAGGGCGCGGTTTTTACGAACGATGGAAAGAACGAACTCGATGCCTCGATAATGAACGGCAAAACCCTCGCCGCCGGTGCCGTTGCAGGTCTGCATCACGTCAAGAATCCGATTACCCTGGCTCGTGCCGTGATGGAAAAAAGCGAGCACGTAATGATGGTTGGAGAGGGCGCGGAGAAATTCGCAAAAACGCAAAACATCGAGTTAGTTGATGCAAAGTATTTCTGGACGCAGCCTCGGTGGGATTCGCTGCAAAAGATCCTGAAGGAAGAAAAGGAAAAGCTCGACAAGGAAAAGAGTGAAAAGGTGAAGACGTCGCGAAACATTCCTACTGCCCAGGAGTCCGAAAATCGATTCGGGACCGTCGGTGCCGTCGCTCTCGACAAGAATGGCGATATCGCTGCCGGGACCTCGACGGGCGGAATGACGAACAAGCGATTTGGACGGGTTGGCGATGCTCCGATTATCGGGGCCGGAACTTATGCAGATAATTCCACCTGCGGCGTTTCGGCGACGGGTTGGGGCGAGTACTTTATTCGACTCGGTGTCGCACGCGACATTTCGGCGTTGATGGAGTATCGCGGAATGACGGTTCAACAAGCCGCAGACCTCGTGATAAAGACCAAGTTGCAGAATCTCGGCGGGGACGGCGGCATCGTCGCCCTGGACAAATTTGGCAACATGGCGATCTCCTTCAACTCCGAAGGGATGTACCGGGCCTATATAAACAAGGACGGAAAACCCGTGGTGGAGATATACGGGAATTAATGCCGTTCGCCGAAATTATTGCGATCGGTTCCGAGCTGCTAACGCCAACCAAGATCGATACAAACAGCCTTTGGCTCACGGAGAAGCTCAACGATATAGGCGTCGAGGTGATGTCGAAGACAGTTGTCGGCGATGATGCCGGGCGCCTGACCGAGAGTATCGGTGATGCTTGGAAGCGCTCGGAGATTGTTATCACAACCGGCGGACTGGGGCCGACGGAAGATGACATTACGAGAAAATGCGCTGCTGATGCCGTTGGCCGCAAACTCACATACCACAAGGACATCGAGCGCAAGCTGCGCGAGCGGTTCAAAGCGTGGGGAAGGGAGATGCCCCAGATCAATAAACGACAGGCGTACGTCGTCGAAGGTGCGGATATTCTAGCCAACCCGCGCGGCAGCGCCGTAGGCATGCTTGTGGAGGAGGGAGGGCATATCCTCGTCGTGCTTCCCGGCCCGCCACGCGAGAACCAACCTATGTTTCTGGAGCACGTGATGCCGCGGCTTCTAGCCGTCGCGGGCGAGACCTTCGTTTCGCGACGCCTGCTCAGGGTTTCGGGTCTTGGCGAGTCTGCAGTCGATGAGATCGCAGCACCTATCTACAAGCTTTTCGAGGATGTTCAAACCTCAATTCTTTTCAACAAGAGCGAGGTGGAGCTGCATATTGCTGCCCGGGCGGCGAGCGAAATGGACGCGAAGGCCCGAGTCGACGAGCTTGCGGGGAAGCTTGAGATTGCCCTCGGAAAATCTGTTTTCGCGACGCACGGGGAGACCTTAGAGGCCGTCGTGGGGAACATGCTTACGGATCGCAGCGCGACCGTCGCATTGGCTGAGAGTTGTACAGGTGGACTTGTTGCCGAGCGGCTAACCAACGTTGCGGGTTCCTCGCGATACTTTCTCGAGGGCGTCGTGTCGTATTCGAATAACGCAAAGATGGAGCGTCTGAATGTGCCGGCGGAAATCATCGAGCGTTTCGGCGCCGTCAGTGCGGAATGCGCGGAGGCGATGGCAAAGGGAATCTTGGCCACCTCGCAAGCAGATCACGGGATCTCCGTCACAGGCATTGCCGGGCCCGATGGCGGCAGCGACGAAAAGCCCGTAGGAACGGTCTTTATTGGCTATGCGGGCTGCGGTGTAACAAAATCCGCCCACCTTGTCCTGCCCGGAGATCGCGAATTGATCCGCTGGCGCGCAAGCCAGGCTGCACTCGACTATCTGAGACGCCAGTTATTAAGAAAATAACAGAGCTGCACAAGGAAAAGATTTGCAATTTTCCCTCCCAACACTGAAAATTACTTGGGTTAGACTCGCCCGCCAACTGGAGCGCTCCTAAATGCAACTAAAACCTGTACGGTGCGTGTCAATGTTGGATTTCTTTTGACGATCAAACTCCAGGCTTTCCAGGCAAATTTATGAATAGATCGATTACTATCCGTGCGGTTCTTAGCCTCACGCTCGTTTTTGCAATGCTGTCGCCGACTGCGGCTTTCGCGATGGGAGACGGTAAGAAGCATTTTAAGAATGGAATGCGGCACGAGACCGCCGAAGAGTGGGATAGGGCTGCTGAGAATTTTGCCCTTGCTGTTGCCGAGAATCCGAAGAATCCTGAATACAGGCTCCACCTCGCGCGCTCGCTGTTCAACGCGTCGCAGATGTACATGAAGAAGGGAACTCTCGCCGCGAATGAGAAAGACTATGAGACGGGATACATCGCCTTTCGAAAGGCCTACGCGTTTGATCCGACTAACGAACTAGCGAAATCGGAGATGGCTCGGATGGTGCGGCTGCAGGAAGACAAAAACGCGCTCGAGAGTGGAGGAACGCCGAGATCGGTGGGCAGCGGCATACAACTGGTGCCTACGGCGTATGGATCCGCGGCGAAGCCTGCTGTTCCCATACCGCAACGGCTTGAGAAGTACCGCGACGTGCCCTTTCCCGGCGGCGTCGACCTGCAATTTATTATTAAAGAGCTTGCGCGTGAGCTCGAGCTAAACGTTTTGTTCGAGGTGGCGTCGTTCCGCATTCCGCGTAAGACCTTCATCGACCTCAAAAACGTCACGGCTGCGCGAGCCCTGGATTACATCTTTCTACAGGAAGGGCTTTTCTTCCAAAAGGTAGGGCCGCAAACGATCTTGGTGGCTTCGTCGCAGGAGCGGACCAAGTTTCAGCAGCTCGTCCTGCGGACATTTTATCTCGCGAACGCTTCGCCAAAGGACATTGCAAAGGTAGTGCAGACTGCAATTCCGGCACAGCCGGGACGCAGCCAGACGATCGTCCTCACGGATGACGCCACGAACAGCGTGACGATCCGGGATACCGAGGAGAATATTCGCCTGATCGGCCAGTTGATCCGCTCGCTCGATAAGGATCGGGCCGAAGTCGTAATGGAAGTCGCCATCTACGAGGTCAACAAGAATGATCTTCTGCAGTTCGGCAATCAAGTTGGCACGGGCGGCGACCGCGGCTCGCTTTTGAACCTCGGTGGTGCCGGGCTCGGCATAGCACGGGCCGGGGACAGCGTCCCGATTACACAGAGCCTTCCGTTTAGAGGACTTCAGGCGGCCGGCATCGCGTTTGGCCTGCCGATCAGTTCGATCATCGCATTGCAGTCAAAAGGGAATACAAAACTGCTCGCGTCGACCCAGATTCACGCCTTTAACAACGAGGATTCGTCCGCGCGTATCGGTCAAAGAGTTCCGGTTCAGACGGCCCAGATCGTATCGGGCGGAGGAACGGGAACGCCGGGAGGCGGCAACAACGGCTTTGTTTCGAACGTCGTCAACTACGAGCAGGTTGGATTGACCTTAAAGTTTAAGCCACTCGTATTTCCTAATCAGGACGTTCAGGTGGCAATGGAGATCGAGTCGAAAGACGTTGCCGCCGGCGGAACGTTTAGCAATCCCATTTTTACGGAACGTACCATCAAGGGAACCGCGAGAATTCAGAACAATAAAACTTTGCTGCTGGCGAGCGTTGCTCAGAATTCGGAATCGAATTCGAGAACCGGTCTGCCGCTTCTCGGCCTGATTCCAATTCTCGGGCGCTTGTTCACAGCACCGCGAAAGGACAACAGCCAGATAGACATCGTTATTGCAGTGACGCCGCGCGTGATCCGTGCTCCGGCGATCTTGCCTGAGGATGAGATCGAGCGGCCGACGGGCAGTGTCGCAGTGCCTACGTCGAACTCTCTCGAGGCGATGGTGATCGAAGATGAGCAGGCGGAGTTGTTGGCGGCCGCCCGCCGAACGCCGACAAATGTCGAGGTGCAGCTGCCGGATCAGCCTGCCGCCCCGACGTACGTGCGCACGAGCGCGACTGTCGCTCCGACCGGTCTCAATTCTCCAGCGTCTGTAAACCAGCCTTCGACAACGACGGCCATCGTGCCGACGCGGCTGCCGGAACCAAGGCTTGTGCCTATCGATGCGAGCGTCAAGACGCTCCAACTTAGAGAAACTTCTGATACCGTCGGCCCGGAAACGAAACCTTACGTGCCGGTCGCGAGCGGCCCTGCCGTGGAAGTGAGAATGAACGCGGCGACGTCGTCGCTCAGAGCGGGCGAGAAAACAAGGATTGCCGTGCAGATCGCCGGCTATGGACAGTTTGCATTGGCAACGCTTGGACTCAAGTTTGACGACAAGAAATACGCGGTCAGGTCGATCTCGCTCGGCGACGCCTTTGGCGAAGCTGCGAATCGGACGGTCACGCCGTTCCTTAACCAGAACGGCAAGGCCTATTTCTCGCTCGCAGCCGATGCCGGGAAGGCGGTCGCGGCAAACGGAATTATTGCGTACGTCGAGATCGAGGCCCTGGTCGATGGTCCGGCGGCTATCGAGTTTGACCAGGACATCCTGAGTTTTCTCTCCGTTGACGGCAAGCCTTTGGTAGTTCGGGTGCCGAGGTAGTTGAAATAGTGGCGTTCTCGTACTCATCTAGGGGCGATCAGTCAGGCTACAGTCTGCTTGAGTTGATCGCGACGCTGACGATCCTCGCAATTCTGGTGATCGGTACAATTCCGATGACGCAGAATGCCGTGAGACGCGAAAAAGAGCTTGCGCTGATCGAGACACTCCGCGATGTGCGCAGCGCGATCGACGAATTCAAACGCGACACATTGGGTTCATGCCCGCAGGGTGCGATCGTTAGCGGTAATCCCACGCTGCCGCAAGGCGGCGGCGGCGTGCCAACTGATCCCCGGTCACGTGTCGTGATCGACGACTGTAAGATTTTCGACAACGAAAATCTGGACCGCTATCCGCCGACACTCGAATCACTTGTCGATGGCGTGAAAGTAAAACCTCGCGGGATAAATCAACGCGGCGGGCAAGGTCTCGGAAATGACACTCGGCAGGCTACGGAGCTCAACGAGCAGAAAGAACTGACAAAGGTTTATCTTCGCGAGCTCCCGGTTGATCCTATGACTGGCAAGTCGGACTGGAAGATCCGCTCGTCTTATCAGGATAAGGACTCAGATAGCTGGGATGATATCAATGTTTTCGACATCCGATCAGCGTCCGAAGGCGAGGCCCTGAACGGGGATAAGTATTCTGATTGGTAAGTCTTCTGATTGGTGGGATGAAAAGATTGCTCGCTAAAAAACAAAACGGCTTCTCGCTCCTCGAGCTGATGATCACGATGTTTATCCTGATCATCCTCATCTCGGTGGCCGTTCCCACATATCAACGCAGTGTCCAGCATGCCCGTGAAGTCGTTTTAAAAGAGAATCTGTGGCAGATGCGGCGAGCGATCGATCAGTTTTACTCCGATAAGCAAAAGCTGCCGAAGTCGGTCGATGAGCTGGTGGAAGCAAAGTACCTGCGTGAGCGACCCGTCGACCCGGTCCGCGATAAGACGGAGTGGGACGAGGTGCAGGGCGAAGATACGAGTTCGCCTGACGCCGAGTCGGGGCTCAAGGATGTAAAAAGCCTTGCTGAGGGTGTCGATAGCGACGGCGTAGAGTATTCAAAATATTAGTTGACGATGTTTTCATTTCTATCCGAACCAAATTACCCAAATGCTGCGATCGGAATCGAAAGCGATGCGATAACGGCTATTGCTCTCGAGCGTCAAGGCAAGGGAGCGTTTGGCGTCAAGCAGGTCGCAACCGTTCCGTTAGCGGCGGGCATCGTCATGCCTAGTTTTCTGGATGTGAACATTTCTAATACGCATCAATTCTCAGAGGTACTGGAAGAAGCCGTAGCGAGTGCAGGTCTGCTCAAGCAGAAGCGGTGGTCGGTCGCCCTGCCGAGTAGTACGGCCCGGACCGCAATACTCACGCTCGAGGCCGAACCCGCTCAGAAGAGTGAGGCGGACGAGATTTTGGATTGGAAGGCGGAGCAAAGTTTTGGTGCGCCTGCGGTCGATCTAAGAATCTCCCGACAGAGTATTGCTCGCGATCGCGACGGGCGTGCACGGTACTTTGCGACGGCGATCAAGCTTTCAGTAATCGACGAATTTGAGAATGTATTCGAACGCCTCGGATGGAAGGTCGGCCTGATTCTTCCGCGTGCGGTCAGCGAGACGAACTGGCTGCTCGGCACCGACGACGCGGGCGATGCGATGCTTATCAGCGGGCAAAGCGACGGATTCACAGCACTCATCTTGCGGGGAAACGAGCCTACCGTCGTTCGAAGCGTGACGTGCGACGCCAGCGAGATCGACGATGAGATCTATCGTCTGCTGATGTTCTACAACGACCGCTACGCACGGGAAATGGGTTCTACGCTCGACAGGCTGCTGGTGACGGGGCGATATATCGTTCCTGCAAAGGTGATGGAGATCGCTGCGGACGCGTTGGACCATGCAACAAGCATCCTCTCGAGTGATGAAGTCGGTCTTCACCTGCCGGACAGAAATTTCAGTTTTGACGAGCTCGCAGCTCCTGCGGGCCTTGCCGCCCTGGCGTAATTTGCCTCGAATAAGACACTGGTTTCCATATCCCGCCCGGACGCTCCTGCTCTCACTACCGTTTATATGGGTCCTCGCAGTGTTTGCGATCCTTGCATTCGATATCGGGCTCGTTATCACGGCTCCGTCACGCGTAAAGCCGCAAATCGCTTAACATATTCTTTGCAAAATCTTTGCATTTCTTGACAAATCCGACCGAACTCTACTGATATTATTAACGTCTTAACTCCTTAGAAACGTGCAACATCCAGTTTCCGGGTGCGTATAGATCAAGAGGTTATTTCTATGTTCAAGATCGCTATTCTTTCGGCCGCGGCCATTCTTTTTGTTGGTATGTTTGCAGTCGTAAACGGCCAAGTCGATACGACGAAACCAATGACCGTCTACGGAATGGTCAAGGCGATCGACGGTGATAAGCTTGTGCTTGAAACGGCTAAAGGACCGGTAACCCTCACCATCGCAGCCACAGCGGCGGTAAAGAAAGTTCCGGCCTCGAACCCGAGTGCAACCGCGGCCACGCCGTCGTCGATGAGCGAAATCGCGGTGGGCGACAGCGTCGTCGTGACAGCGCTTCCGACCGCCGACGGGAGATTGAATCCGGCCCGCACCGTGCTTGTTATCGCGAAAACAGATCTGGTCGCCAAAGAAAAGGCTCGGAGTGATGCATGGCGTTCTCGTGGAATCTCGGGTGTCGTGGAAGCGGTGAATCCTGAGACAAATCAAATCACCGTCAAGGTCAGCGGATCGATGGGTGCGACGTCGAACGTCGTTATCAGTCCCAAGCCCACGGCAAAATTTCTGAAATATTCCTCTGACTCGATTAAATATACCGACGCGAAGCAGGGCACATTGGCGGGCGTCGAGAAGAACGACTCGATTAAGGCGCTCGGCGATAAGAGCGAGGATGGAACGAGTTTTGCAGCGGAGGAGATTCTTACAGGCTCATACCAGCAGGTCGTCGGCACGGTAAAGTCTGTCGACGCGGCGAACAACGAAGTCGTTGTTTCAGATCTCCAGACTAAGAAAGATGTCACGATCTCATTAGCCGGCACGGGTGTGATGAAAAGATTTCCAATGCAATTTGCCGAGCGAATGGCGGGCCGTTCAGCGGGACAAGGTGCGACGCCCGGAGCGGGTGGTCAGGCTCGCCAGCCCGGCGGAGGTCGTCCTGTGGGAATGGGCCCGGGCGGCATGGGTGGTGCCGGAGGGATGGGCGGACGCGCAAACCTCGACGATATGATCGAGCGATTTGAAAACGTTGCGATCGCCGACCTCAAGGTAGGTGAAATGATCGGGGTCGTCGCCGCCAAGAGTGATCTCAACAGCAAGGTGAAAGCTTTCAAGCTGCTCGCCGGCGTCGAACCATTTGTTCGAATGGCCGAGATGGCAGCGGCTGGACGCGCTTCGGGGCGTGGTCAGGCGCAGGTCGGATTACAGATTCCCGGTCTCGACGGCTTCAGCATGCCGTAATTTTTCGTGCCGGTCCCGGATCGGCATTTTATTTATTCAAGCAGGTAGCAAAATGAAATTATTAAAATCTCTTATTATTTCGGCTGTGCTCACAGCGTTCGCGTCAAGTGCCTTCGCACAGGCGAACGGACCTATAAGCGGCCAGGTGGTTGACACGCTTGGTGCGTCAGTCGTCGGTGCGACCGTCACGGCCGTGACCGCTGATGGCAAACAGAAGCAAGCAATCTCAAATGCACGCGGCGAATATTCTATTCCGGCACTCGCTCCGGGCAAGTACACGGTTAAAGCGATCGCGCCGAACTTCGCTCTTTACGAGAACGCCGAGGTTGAGGTCGCGGCCGGCCAAGGCAATGAGCTGTCAATCGTTCTGACAGTTACCGGCGTCGAAGAGAACGTGGAGGTCTCGCCCGGTGGCACGGTAAACACTGAGGCCGATAACAATGCTAATGCAACGGTGCTGAGCGGTAAGGATCTAGAGGCGCTGCCTGACGATCCCGACGAACTCGAGGCGGCACTACAAGCTCTCGCGGGAGCCTCCGCCGGCCCCGACGGCGGTCAGATCAATATCGACGGATTTACAGGCGGTCGCCTTCCGCCGAAGGAAGCTATCCGTGAAATCCGTATCAATACCAACCCGTTCTCGGCTGAATACGAGCGAATCGGTTTCGGGCGCATCGACGTTCTGACGCGTCCGGGCTTTGATAAATTTCGCGGCTCCGCAAATTTCAATTTCAACGATGAAAGCCTGAATTCGCGCAACCCTTTCGCAGCGAATCGAGCCCCAAGCCAGCTCCGCAGCTTCGGCGGCTTCCTCAGCGGACCTATTCAGTCAAAAAAATCTTCGTTCTTCGTCGACGTTAATCAGACTGCACGAGATGAGAACTCGGTGATCGCAGCCACTATCCTGGATCAGGGACTCAATATCGTGAACTTTCAGCAGGATGTCACGGTACCGACACGCCGACTATCGATCAGCCCGCGAATCGACTACGCGATCAATGACAAGAACACGCTGGTCGGCCGCTACAGTTTTCAGCGCAACACATCCGAGAATCAGCAGGTGGGCGGATTCTCGCTGCCCTCGCAGGCGACCGTTGGCGAGTCGACGCAAAATCAGCTCAACCTCACGCATTCGCTGATCGTGAATGCGCGGACCGTTAACGAGACGCGATTTCAATTTGAGAGGACAAACCGGTCACAGACAGGGAATGACACAACGCCGACGATCATCGTGTCGAACGCGTTCACGGGCGGCGGTACCCAGATTGGCGACAGTTTTAACCGCTCGAACCGCTGGGAACTGCAGAACTATACCACGACGACTTTTGGTAAAGGAGGCGAGCACGGCGTTAAGTTCGGCGTGCGAATCCGCGGAATCAGCCTCACGGATCGATCAGAGAACGGATACGGCGGTGCGTTTACATTTTCAGGATTTGTCGATAACAATGGGACGCCTACGAATCCGGATGATGATTTTTTCGTTAGCTCGATAAATCAGTTTCGCCAGAAGGTGCTCGGTAATCCCGACCCGCGCTATAACCCGAACCAGTTTTCGTTGACTACTGGAAATCCGCTCGCAAATGTTTCGCAGGTAGATTTCGGTCTCTTTTTTACAGACGATTGGAAGCTCCGGCAAGATCTCACGTTGAGCTTCGGCCTGCGTTACGAGAACCAGACGAACATGAGCGATAACTTCAATCTCGCCCCGCGGTTCGGATTTGCCTACTCGCCGGGTGCGGGCGGGGCACGTCAGCCGAAGACCGTCATTCGCGGCGGATTTGGAGTCTTTTTTGATCGCTTCAATGAAAACAATACGCTGCGCGCTCGTCGGCAGGATGGCGTGTCACAACCTCAGTTCCTCGTCACGTCGAACACTAATAACATTCTCGGGCAGGCAGTCTTTACGCCGACGGGCGTTTCGAATGTGCCGACTGCGGCACAACTCGCGAGCGTTACGCCTCTGGCCAGCATTCCATTCCGCGTGGCCGAGGACCTGAAATCGCCCTACTCGATGCAGACTGCGTTGAGCGTCGAGCGTCAGATCACGCCGAAAACGGTGTTCAGCGCAACGTTCACCGCGACTCGGTCCTTGCATAATCTGAGGACAAGAAACATTAACGCTCCGGTTTGTCCGACAGTCGCAGCCTGCCCGGCCGGGCTCAACTCGGCTCAGATACAGGCACGACGCCCAAATCCGGCGGCGGGTAATATTTATCAAGTCGAGTCGAGCGGCTCGGCAAATGCGCAGATGCTTCTATTCAATATGCGATCGACCCTCGGAAAGCGAATCACGTTAAACGGAGGCTACACGCTTAGCTTTGCAAAAGGTGATACGGATTCGCTTACGCGCCCCGGTTTTAACGCATCGTCAATCGGTTATCCGGCGTACAGTTACGACTTGAGCGACGAATTTGCACCGTCGGCTTTCAATGCACGGCACTCGGTCTTCTTTGTCGGCGGCGCATCGCTTCCGCTTGGTTTTCGCGTGAACTCTATCATCATCGCTTCCAGCGGGCGACGATATAATATTCGCTCGGGCGTCGACACGAACTACGACTCGGTGTTCTTCGAGCGTCCGACGTTTTCGGCACTCGCCGACCGCTGCCGCGTACTCGCGCTTTCGGATAGCTTCTGCGACATCGCGGGCGTCGCAAACCCCGACAATACGGTCATCCCGCGCAACTACGGCCTCGGGCCAGGGAATTTCGTGGTCAATTTGAACGTTACGAAGACGTTCGGATTTGGCGGCGGGAGCGACCGCTCAGCTAAAACGACGGGTGACGCCGGACAAGGCGGTAGTGATCGTGGAGGCAATCGCGGCGGTCGGGGCGGTGGGAGAAGCCCGGGCGGCCCGATGGGCGGCGGCGGTGGAAGAGGCCCGGGCGGCCCGATGGGCGGCGGCGGTGGAAGAGGCCCGGGCGGCCCGATGGGCGGCGGGATGTTTGGCGGCGGGGACAATCGCAAGCCATATAACCTTACGTTCGGACTTAACGTCCAGAATCTCTTCAATACTGTCAATCTGGCGCAGCCTGTATCGACGCTTAGTTCACCAACATTCGGCCGAGCCCGTTCGACCGGCGGTGGTTTCGGATTCTTCGGTGGCGGCGGAGGCGGCGGCGGCGGCGGCGGAAGTGCAAACCGGAGGATTGATCTATCGGTACGATTTACCTTCTAGACAACGCCCTTGGAATTATCGATTATGGAATGAGACGGAGTGCGTTCACGCATTTCGTCTCAATTATTTTATGAAGACCATCCCTATTGCACTTATACTTTGTGCCCTGTCGGCATTTTCAATCCAGGCTCAGAACGCTGCGCCACCGGTGAGTGTTGGAGCGACCACCGCGGCACGGGAATTAGCTTCCGCAACGCTGGCTGCCCACGGCGGTGCCAAGCTCAAGGAAATGAAAACGCTAATCCTGCGCGGGACGTCGACGATCAGTGCGTTTAACCAAAGCATTCCCGGCGGTTTTGCGATGATCTTTTCAGGGCAGAAATACAGGATCGAGCTCGAGAATCCTTTCCAGCCGATAAAACAAATCTTTGACGGCAAGGATACGCTGACGCGGATGCCAAACGCTTTTAAGCTTCCACCGATTGACCGCACGGGCTTCTACGTTCTTGGCCGTATCGGCGATCTAACATATCCCGTCACCGCACTTCCGGAGACAGCTAAGAAGAAGGGATTCCGGATGACTTCACCGGACGGCCGATTCACGGATTTCTATGTGGACGAAAAAACAAAGCAGGTTAAAGGCTACGACTCGGCATTCGACTTAGGAACACAGGCGGGAACAACGTCGGTCGAGGTGGATAAGTACAGGACTGTGGATGGCGTGCTTGTGCCCGAGAAGTTTGCGCAGCGGTTTGATCTAGGGCAGATCACGGCGTACTGCGAATTCAAGGCCAAGGACATTCTCGTAAACACGCCAATCGCGGACGAAGTTTTTACGATGACGAAGTAGCGAAGCGGCTCGTTCGCCACCATTCGATCGTGCGCCTGAGGCCTTCCTCTAGGCCGACCTTAACCTCGTAGCCGAGCTGCTCTCTCGCGAGCCGGTTATCGGCCTGCGAATGCTTTACATCGCCACTGCGAGCCTCTTTGTGCTCCGCATTCACATCTACACTGCCTGTAATTCGCTTTAAAGTTTCGAGAAGCTCGTTGAGGGATATGCGCTCGCCATTCGCTATGTTAATCGTCTGCCCGTCGCAAGTCGGGGCACCGGCGGCCTTTAGATTCGCGTCGACCACATTCGCAATATAGGTAAAGTCGCGTGACTGCTCGCCATCGCCGTAAATCACGGGCGTGTCGCCGGTGAGGAGGGCGTCGATGAAACGTGAGATGACGCCTGAGTACATCGACGACGGATTTTGCCGTGGCCCAAAGACGTTGAAATAACGTAGTGCCATCGTCTCCATGCCATACACGTTACTAAAGGCGCGACAGTAAAGCTCACCCGTTAGCTTCGCGACCGCGTAGGGAGAAAGCGGATCGGCGCGCATCGTCTCAACCTTCGGAAGTGTCGGTTGGTCTCCATAGGCTGAGCTTGACGCGGCGTAGACAAGACGCCGGACACCGGCCTCTTTTGATTTGAGTAAGAGGTTGAAGGTTCCGTCGACGCATGCTCGGTGCGTTTCCGCAGGATCTTCAACCGAGCGCGGTACGCTTGGCAGGGCGGCTTCATGGAAAACGATCTCGACTCCCTCGAGTGCCTTGTGTAGCGAATCGTCGTCGTTAATGTCGCCCTCGATAAAGTCAAAGTCGCCAGCTATCTCTTCGAGGTTCTGGCGGCTCCCGGTAACGAGATTATCAATAATAGAGACGCGTGCGCCCTGACGGATCAGCTCCTCCGCAAGATTGGAACCGATGAAGCCCGCACCGCCTGTTACAAGGAATTTTGACGTAAAAGCCATAATTTACCTGCCGACCCCTACGTATTCGAATCCCAGAGCGCGCATGTCCGAAGGCTCGTAAATATTGCGAAGGTCCGCGATCCTTGGAGCTGTGAGTAGTTCTCTTATCTTCTCAAGATCCAGGGCTCGAAACTGATTCCATTCAGTGATAATTACTAAAGCGTCGGCACCGGAAACCGCATCGTATTCGTCGCTCGCGTAGTCGATGCCCTCGATGAAGTGTTTGGATTCCTCCATTGCGACGGGATCAAATGCCTTGACCGAGGCTCCGCGCCGAATCATCTCGGCGATAATCTCGATCGCGGGAGACTCGCGCATATCATCGGTTTCGGGTTTGAAGGAAAGCCCAAGGACCGCTATCGTCTTTCCGTCGAGATCGCCGACGAGCTTTTCGATCTTCGGGATCATCGCGTCGCGCTGCCTCTCGTTCGCCTCGATGACGGCGTCCACGATACGTGTTTCGACGCCAAACTGATCCGCAACTGTGGTAAGTGCCCTAGTGTCCTTCGGGAAACAAGAACCGCCGTATCCCGGACCGGGATGCAGGAACTTGCGGCCGATCCGATTGTCCATCCCCATTCCTCTCGCCACGTCGTGCACGTCGCAGCCGATAGCGTCACATAGGTTTGCGACTTCGTTAATGAACGTAATCTTGGTTGCGAGGAAGGCGTTTGCCGCATACTTGATCAGTTCGGCGGCTTCGAGCGAAGTGATGACAATCGGGGTTTCGATAAGAAAAAGCGGGCGGTAAAGCTCCTTCATCACCTCGACCGCTCGCTCGTCGTTGCTGCCTATGACAACGCGATCCGGCCGCATAAAGTCGTCTATTGCGGCCCCCTCGCGGAGAAATTCGGGGTTTGATGCGACTCCAAATTCAGTCTCGACGTTGAGATTTTCGGTGACGAACTGGTGCAGCCACTTGCCCGTACCAATTGGGACAGTGGATTTGGTCACGAGGACCTTGTACCCATTAATAGCCTGTGCGACATCCTTGGCCGCCTGCCGATAATAGCTCATATCAGGCGAGCCGTCGGGCTTGGGCGGCGTTCCGACAGCAAGGAAAACAACCCTGGCCCCCGCCACCGCGGCAGCTATGTCCGTGGTGAATGCGAGCCGGCCAGCCTTCACATTCTTCTCAACTATTTGATCAAGACCGGGTTCATAGATAGGAATAATCCCGTTGTTCAGCTTCTCGATCTTGCCGGCATCGACGTCGACGCACGTAACGTCAACGCCGAACTCTGCAAAGCATGCCCCTGTAACGAGCCCGACATAACCTGTTCCAATAACTGCGATGTGCATAACAAAAGTCTAAGTATAGATAGCGGAATGAATAATCTAAACGGGATGGATGTGATTTTCGGACAAAAGTATGCGGGTCACGTTATTAACATGACCCGCACTCGAAATCGATCGAAATGAACCTATCGGACGGGACTAACGACCACTACTCCGCCACCAAGGGTGGTCTTGTTTCTCCGCGAGCCGAAGAATACCGCAGCACCAGCAATGCCTGCGGCTACCAAGATCAACCATGGAAAGCCAGCAACCGCCACTCGAGGGGCACTGTTTGGGCGCAGACAAGGCTTACATCCGTCCTGTTGAAGGTTGCCGGCAGTCGCATTTGTTCCGGCAACGACCTGCTTATCGCTCGAACCTTCACGAAGTGTGACGAGCCCAGAGGTGGTCTCAACGTGAGTGTGCGAACACTCAGCTTCAACCTCAAAGTTGTTGGCCTGGCCCGAATCCGCAATCGCGGAAGCATTTCGTGTAGCGACCGAAGCAGCGACGCCGGCCGAATTCGATATCCGAACCTTGCCCTCACCGAGAACGGTAGCGATGCTCGAATCCGAGAAATTAAGCGTCAAGGTCGAGTCTGCCAAGAGCTCGACGCGGCCGGTCTTGCCCAGGCTAATCGTCGCGCTCGAGTCGGGCCCGGTGACGATCGAGCTTCCTGAAACGATCGTAGAGCTGGAGACAGCGGGCTGGCCATTAACGGTAACCTGACCAGTCACGGTGAGTTCACCAGCCGCGACAAGGGGGGCAGCAAAAGCCACCGACGAATATACGCACCACACAGCAACAAGCGTGAATGAAGTGACTGACTTGCGAAAAGTATTTTTGCCGAACATTGAGTGAATTCCTCCTGAATCATTCCTTTCGAGATAGATAAGTCGACCTTTCATGAAAGCTATCCCTTTCAAAAGGTATATGACAAATTTTTACCGCCTCGGGCTGACAACGGTACTCGTGCCGCCGAGCTGAATGTCGTTATCACCTCGAGTAGCCGCGATTAGCAATCCGGCTGCTGCACCGCCCAAGATCAGGGCAAATACCAACCAGTTGCTGCTGTCCTTATCGTCGTCGTCGTCATCGTCCTGGGTGGAGGCCGACTGGCCAGGAGCGAGGACAATCGCTTTTCCAGCGGCGTTTACCGCGACAGGGTTCAACGAACTTATGACGGAAACCTTGCCGGCCCCGAGATCAAGCGTGATCGTCTCGCCGGTGAATGCAACCGTTGCGGTCGAATTAGGAGCGAGCTCAATCGAACCGGCGTTGCCGAGATTGATCGTAGCGCTCGATGCCTGCGGAGTCGCAATTGTGCTTGCGGTGAAAATCGTACGGCCATTAGCAACCGATTCACCATTTACGGTTACCTGCTCGGCACCGTTGACAATAAGTTCGCCGGTCGCTTTGCCGCCCGCGGCCAGTGCCACCATTGAGTATGTTGCGAATATCGCAACCATAAGGGTCATCGAAGTTGCCTTCTTAATCCACAGTGTGCTGTTCATAGTTCTCCTCTTGTGTCGCCTCAAATCGATAATTTCGAAAAATCAAACCTCTCCAAACCTATACGAACTCAGTTCCGATGTCAATAAATACGAGCCGTTTAGCACAAAAACCGGAAAAACATTGCGGCCGCGTTAATGTGAATGCGTAAGCTTAAGTTTGACTATCACTTATAACACAAATAATACGTGATACAAATACAAATTTGCACAAATCTCTCCTGCGTTCCCTAGGGCAGCTAGGTCCGTCATTAAGATTGCCGAAATCTGTCGATTCTGTTCTAATCTTCCAGTCAGAAGTTCGAGGCCCGGATGAGGAGCGAGGATGCACATAAAGTTCTTATTTGTAATAGTTGCGGCGATGTTTGCGGTCGGTTGCTCTGGCGGATCAGGCGATAACGCTCCTGCCAACGGCAGCGATAAGAAGATCAAAATCGGATTTGCCATGGCTACCGTTAAAGAGGAGCGTTGGCAGAGGGATCGAGCTGCATTCGATGCACATTGTAAGAAGCTTAACGTCGATTGCAGGATCACCGTCGCCGAGAACAGCGTCGATCGGCAGGCAAATGACGTCGATAACCTGTTAACTCAGCAGGTGGATATTCTCGTAATTGCTCCTCAAGATGCAACGCAAGCGGCGTCAATGGTCGAAAAGGCGAAAGCTCAGGGCGTCCCCGTGATTAGCTACGACCGCCTAATCAATTCCGACAAAATCGATCTATACATTTCGCATCAGGTTCCGGTGATTGGAACAAAGATCGCCGAGTACGCGCTCAAGGCAGTTCCGAAGGGCAACTACGTGATGGTTTATGGATCGTCTGCTGACAACAACGCGCTCATAATGAAAAAGGCACAGATGGACGTGCTGCAGAGCGCTGTCGACCGAGGCGATGTGAAGATCGTCGGCGAGCAATTTATACAGGATTGGAAGCCCGAACTCGCGCTAAACTTCGCTGAGAACGCATTGACCAGAAACAACGACGACGTTCAGGCGTTTGTCGTGTCGAATGATGGAATGGCGGGTGGAGTCGTGAGTGCGCTTGCCAAGAAAGGTCTTGCCGGCAAAGTTGTCGTTACGGGACAGGATGCTGAAAAAGGCGCTCTGCAGAGCATTGCGGAGGGCCGCCAGACGATGACGGTGTATAAGCCGATTATTCCGCTCGCGAATGCCGCGGTCGAGGCCGCGATAAAGCTCGCCAAAAAAGAGAGCATCGATTCGAAACCATTTACGAATGACGCTATTAAGAAGGATGTTCCCTCGATCTTGCTCGAGGTGACGTCGGTCGATAAGAATAATCTGCTCGACACGGTTATCAAGGACGGTTTCGCGACGTTCGAAGATGTGTTCAGAAACGTTCCCGAAGCCGACCGACCCAAACGTCCGTAATGAACGAAGTCGTCCTGGCACTCGATCTTGGCGGCACGAATTCGCGTTTCGGGGCGGTTTCGGCGGAAGGCGAGATCGTCGCACGCGGGCGTGAAAAAACGCCGGAGGGTACCAGTGGCCAAGAACTCGCCGACTTCCTCGTAAAACACCTTCGGTCTGTCGAAGTGGAGGTGGCCACGGACGCGAAAATCCTGGCTGTCGCCGCGGCCATTCCGGCTATATTCGATGCCGAAACAGGTCTTCCCGCGAGACTCCCAAACCTCGCACAACTCGAGGGCGTCGATCTGTCAAAAATATTGAATGACGCGTTTAACGTTCGAGCCTTTCTGGAAAACGACGCCACGGCCGCAACTATCGGCGAACACTGGCTTGGCGCGTCGAGGGGAGCGAATCACGTTATCGGCGTAACGCTCGGTACCGGCGTCGGCGGCGGGTTGATTATTGAAGGCAAACCTTTTCGGGGCCGTGACGGGAACGCGGGAGAAATCGGTCACATTTGTGTCGAACCGGACGGCGTGCGATGCGGATGCGGGAGCCGCGGCTGCGTCGAGCAATATTCGTCGGGAACGGCGATTGTCCGGCAGGCGAAAGATTGGGGGCTGAATGTCGACAGCGCTAAGGACGTGTTCGATCTCGCAGTCAGCGGCGACAACAAAGGCGCCCGCGTTTTGGAATCGGCGGGCCGCTATCTCGGCATAGCGGTTAGCGGTCTCGTAAACGTGCTGAACCCGGACGCGATTGTACTAGGCGGAGGCGTCGCGGCATCGTGGGATTTCTTAATCGAGCCAGTGCGCCGAGAGATAGCTTCGCGTTGCTACGAGGCGACGGCGCGACATGTGAATATTTGCCGGGCCGCTCTAGGCGAGGATGCGGGCCTTCTCGGTGCGGCACGGACTGCCTTCTGCTCCGCTAAATCTGCTTAAGTTTGTGGCACCGCCCGCGCTTCAGAAGGCGCCGCTTGCGGAGGTGGTCGGCCCGACGTCTGCAACTCGAGCGGACTTGCAAAACTTCCATTCGTTTGTATAAACTAGTCGTTTGCCGCGATGCGTAAGTTTGGCGTATCAAGTGGGTCTCGTGCCCACTTTTTATTTTTGCGGCAAGCGTGGTTTTGAAATGGCAGATTTTTCGATAGCGAGCCGGATACTCGAGGTCGCGAAAGACATCGCGGTGAAACGAAGCGTCGAGCTTGTGCACACCGAGGTCGCGGGCACGAAGCGGGATTCCGTGGTGCGTATCTATATTGACAAGCCGGAAGGAGTAACGCTCGATGACTGCGGCGGGTTTTCGTCGGATGTCGAGGCCGTTCTCGATACGGACGATTTTATACCGGGCAAATACGTCCTCGAAGTGTCGTCGCCTGGCATCGAACGCGAGCTTTATTCGCTCGCGGATTTTGAAAAATTCGTCGGCAGGCTGGCCAAGATCAAGACGTCGGACGAAATACAGACGCAGAAGAATTTTGTCGGGATTCTAAATGCCGTCGACGGCGAGAATATAACCATTGACGACCGAACGAAGGGCGAGGTGACGATCCCCTACTCGAGCGTCTCAAAAGCAAATTTGAAGATCGATTTATCCAAGGAATTTGGTCGGAAGTGAGTATGCAATCATCCATCGGACAGAGCATTGAAATGCTGTGCACTGAGCAGGGACTCGATCGGGATATGGTGATCGAGGCCATGAAGGAAGCCGTAAAAGCAGCCGCTCGTAAGCAGTTCCGCGCACAGGACAAGACGGGTGACAGCATCCAGGTCGATTGGAATACCGAAGAGGGAATGATCGAGATCTCGGTGGAGAAGGTAGTCGTCGAGGAGGTCGAGAATCCGTCGGCGGAGCTTTCCCTGGTCGACGCGCAGGAGCTCGCCGGTGATGAGATCGAGCTCGGTGACTCGCTTCTGATTCCGCTCCCGCAGGAAGAAATGGGCCGCATCGCCGCGCAGACCGCGAAGCAGATTCTAGTGCAGAAGGTGCGCGAGGCGATTCGCGAAAAGGTTTACGACGAATATATCGACCGTAAAGGTGAGTTGATCAACGGCAGCGTCAAGCGGTTCGAGCGTGGCGATATGATCGTTGATCTCAACAACAATCTCGAAGCCATCGTTCCGCGGAGAGAACAGTCCCGCGGCGAAATGTGGAATCAGGGTGAGCGGATTCGAATGGTGATTAACGATGTCTCGAAAGAGCAGCGCGGTCAGCAGATCATCGGTTCACGTTCCAGTGAGGAGCTCGTTAAAAGGCTCTTCGAAATGGAAGTCCCCGAGATTTACGACGAGACTGTCGTCATTAAGTCTTGCGTGCGTGAGCCCGGCGATCGAGCAAAGATTGCGGTCACCTCGAACGAGAAAGATGTCGATCCAGTCGGTGCCTGCGTCGGCATGAAGGGCTCTCGAGTACAGGCGATCATTAAGGAACTTCGCGGAGAAAAGATTGACATCATCGAATGGTCGGACGAGCCATCGGTGTTCGCGGCGAACGCGTTGTCGCCGGCAAAGGTTTCGCAGGTGCGGATCACTGACCTTAATAACCGGCAGATGGAAGTGCTCGTGCAGGAAGATCAGTTGAGTCTTGCGATCGGCAAAAAAGGGCAGAATGTCCGTCTCGCGGCGCGGCTGGTCGGATGGGATATCAAGATCGTTAGTGAGGAAGTTCTCAAGAAAGAGATCGCTCAGCAGATGGGCCGGATGATGGCGTCTGGCGAGGCTGTCCCGATCACTGCACTGGAAGTAGTCACGGCCGCCCAGGCGGAGACGCTTTCGGAGAAGGGTGTGACCGATGTCGAGTCACTCGCGGCCACGTCGGTTGATGATCTCGTCGAATTTCTCGACGTCAGCCTCGATGTGGCAGAGGGGATTCTCGCGTCTGCCGCGTCGATAGTTGCTGCGAGGAATGCGGAAGTGGACGGCGCCGCGGGTGTTGCCGCTGGAGATGGCGCCGAGAACGAAACAACTCCATCGGAAGAATCTACGGCAACTGAGGAAATCCCGCCTGAAGCTGACCCAGCAGCGGAATTGATTGAAGCGGTTCCGAGTGAGGAAATAGTAGAGGCCGGGCCCGGGCTGGGCGAGCCGCATACCATTTCTGAAGTCATCGATGATATGGCGCCGCCTGTAACTGAAGAGACCATCGCGGAGTATTCGGACGAGTCGAAGGATTCATCGGAAGAAACGTCGGCTGAGTCTGGCGAAGGAGCTCCGGTGGTCGAGGACGAAGATGGGGCGAAGGACGCGTAAGATTTGTGCCCGAGACGGCGTGGGGTAGTTGGTGCGATAACGTTTAATTATGGCGATTCGAAAAGCAGTTCGAATATACGATCTGGCCCGCGAGTTGAAACAGGACACGAAGCGCGTGATGGAAGATCTGCGCCGACTCGGTGCGGACGTGAGCGTAGCGTCGAATTCGGTTAGCGCCGAGGTCGCCGAAAAGGTGCGGCTCAAATATTTTCCCAAGACCGAGGTCGCTCCGAAGCGCGCCATTAAGATAATCAAAAAGTCCACCAAGGTGGACGAGCCGCACGCAGAGGGAACGCCCGATGAGATCGAGCCAAGCGTCGAGGCTCCTCCGGAGATAGAGGCAGCGCCCGCCGACGTTCCTCAGGTTGACGACGCGCCAAAACCTCGCGTGCGTAAGCTTTCCAAAAAGGCGGTCGAGCCCGCCGAACAGGAACAGGAGCAAGAAGAAGTTTCACCGGTAGCGCCCGTCAAAGTGCACGTCGCCGTAGACGAAACTCCGGCCAAAACGGAGACCGTAACCAAGACGCTCAAGAAGAGAGTCGTTCGGGCCGAGGAGCCGACCGAAGCCGCCCCTCCGCAAGCTGCAGAGGCCGAATCGGCAGTCGAAGAGAAGATGAGCGCGGGCGCCACGCCAAGCAAATCCGGCGTCGTCATGAAAACATTGAAACTCTCGCCGGACTCCCTGGCGAAGGGAATCAAGGTTGGAGACAAGATTGTAACTGACACGGTCACGCGTACGGGGCGACTTCTCGGCGACCAGCGGGCACCGCAATTCCGCGGAACGCCGGGCGAGACTGCCGCGCCTCAGATGACGTATATCCCTCCGACGGACAACCGTCGCCGGCCAGGGCGCTCAGGTGGACGAAAGATAGGAGACAAGCGCGGCCGGTATGCCGACAGTGACGTCGATGCACCCGTCAAGAGGACCATCGAGGAACGCGTCCTCGATCAAGTCGGATCCGTCGATTCCGAGAATCTAAAACAAATTCGCCTGACAGAAGGAGCGACGGTCCGCGAATTCGCGGAGGCACTTGGGATTACGCCTCGCGATATCGTGCAGCTCCTTATCAAGAAGGGGATTTTCGCGACGCTAAACCAGCCGATTGGCGAGACCATGGCTGCGGAAATGGCTCGCAGTTTCGGAATCGAGCTGAGCTTTGTGGCGTTTGAGGAAATGGTCATCGAACAGGAGTTCGAGGAGCTGATCGCTGCAGACGCCGATGACGTGGAACTGCCTCGTGCCCCGGTCATCACCGTGATGGGCCACGTGGATCACGGGAAGACATCGTTGCTCGACGCAATTCGATCGGCAAATGTGGCCCAGGGCGAAGCAGGCGGAATCACGCAGCACATTGGTGCCTATAGCGTCCACGTTCCAAATGCAGACACGCCGGATGTGCCGCGACGGGTCGTCTTTTTGGATACGCCCGGTCACGAAGCGTTCACGATGATGCGTGCGCGAGGAGCCAAAGCGACGGATATCGTTATCCTCGTGGTGGCGGCGGATGACGGCGTGATGCCGCAGACGATCGTGGCCGTTGAGCACTCGAAGGCCGCGAACGTCCCGCTGATTGTTGCAATCAACAAGATGGATAAGCCGGGAGCAAATCCCGACAAGGTGAAGCAGGGCCTCGCGGTCCTCGGATTGCAGCCGGTCGAATGGGGCGGCGAGACGGAAATGGTGGCGGTATCGGCTAAAAATCTGGAGAATCTGGACACACTGCTCGAGACGGTGCTGTTGCAAGCCGACATGCTAGCCCTGACAGCGAGTCCAACTCGCCGTGCTTCGGGAGTTGTTTTAGAAGCAAAGCTCGACCGGGGACGCGGTGCGGTAGCGACCGCACTCGTTCAGCAAGGGACGCTGAAGGTCGGCGATCCGTTTATCGTCGGGCAGTTTTCAGGCAAAGTCCGTGCGATGTTCTCGGATCGGGGCGACGCGGTTAATGAAGCTGTGCCCTCGACGCCGGTTGAGATTCTCGGACTCCAGGGCGTGCCTCAGGCCGGTGATACCTTCCAGGTAGTGTCGAATGTTGAGCGGGCGCAGGAGATCGCGCAACAGCGTCAGATGATGGCCCGTCAGGCCGCGATGCTCAAGACCACGAAACGCGGGATCGAATCGCTCGCACTCTCCGAGATCAAGGAGCTTCTCGTCATACTCAAAGCCGATGTGCAGGGCTCAGTAGAAGTTCTTCGCGGAACGCTCGAGAAACTTTCAACCGAAAAGGTGAAGGTACGAGTTATCCGTGCCGGCGTAGGAGCAATCGCGGAATCCGATGTGCTGCTCGCCTCGGCTACTCAGGCGGACGACGCTTCGACCGCGGTAGTGATCATAGGATTCAACGTGCGACCCGAGGCACGCGTATCGGACATCGCCAAGAATGAGGATGTCGATATTCGCCTTCATTCGATCATCTATAAGGTCGAGGAAGAAATCACGGCCGCGATGATCGGAATGCTCGATGCGATCGAGAAGGAAGTCATACTCGGCAAGGCAGTCGTCCAGGAGTTGTTCAAAGTTTCGAGGATCGGAACGATCGCGGGTTGTCGTGTCGCCGAGGGCCTTATTCGCCGCCAGGCCAAGGCCAGGCTTATTCGCGACGGAGTTGTTGCCTGGGAAGGCGACATCGCGACGCTCAAGCGATTTAAGGAAGATGCCAACGAGGTCAAACAGGGCTTCGAGTGCGGTATCAGTCTCGTTAATTTCAACGACATTAAGATGGAAGACGAGATCGAGGCATTTGTGATCGAGAGGACTGCAGCGACGGAGCTTTAGCCAATTCAAAAGGCAAAAATAAAAAGTCAAAATCCTGTTTTTGCCTTTTGATTTTTTACTTTTAACTTGATGTTTATGCGTCGTCCGGAACGCCTCGCGGAGACATTGAAAGAAGCGATTGCCGAGGTCGTAGGGTTTGAACTCGACGACCCGAGACTGGCAAGCGCGACCGTTACAGAGGTCGAGGTCGCGCCAGACCTTCGCGATGCTAAAGTTTTCGTGCTCATTCACGGCACCGAGATCGAGATCAACGCGGCGTTGAAAGCCTTGGGGCACGCAGCGACATTTGTGAGGCAACAGGTAGCTCTCAGCCTCGACATGCGATTCGCCCCGCATATTCATTTCGCCCGCGACACCGCCGGTGAGAACGCAGAGCGAATTACAGAGATTTTAGAGAAGATTAAGGAATAGTTATTTAGCAATTAGTGGGTCGTGTGAGGACGTTGACAGCGTAATATCCATCCCCGCTAATATTCGTAGCTAACTTACACGTGTTAAGCCAAGTAGTCGAGTTAATTGAAAATAAGAATGCGTTCGCCATCACGACGCATTTTAAACCGGACGGTGACGGCGTGGGTTCGTCCCTTGGGCTCTACTGGCTGCTGCGATCGCTCGGGAAAAGTGCCGACGTCATCGTGCACGGCGAAGTTCCCATCGCTTACCGAAGCCTGCCAGGAGCGGATGCGATTCGTAACGTCACCGCCGTTGACGGCGCATACGATGCGATCTTCGTCATTGAGTGCAGCGACCTAGAGCGGCCGGGAATTGCGGGACTCGATTCCGAGTTCACTGTCAACATCGATCATCACGCTACCAGCGAACATTTTGGAACGATAAATTGGATCGACTCTACCGCCTCTGCGGTCGGGGAAATGATCTACAACCTGTGCAAGGCAATCGGCGGACGGATCACACGCGAAATTGCCGAATGCGTGTACATGGCACTCGTCACCGACACCGGATCCTTCCATTTTTCGAACACTTCCGATCGAACACTTAAAGTTGCGTCTGAGTTAATTAAGGCAGGGGCGCTGCCGTCTAAGATCGGCGAAGCCGTTTATAACAATTACCCATGGTCGCGCATCGAGCTGATGCGGTGTGTGCTCGGTACGGTGAAACGAGACGCGCTCGGGAAGATCGCGATTCTAAGACAGACGCTTGAAATGGGAGAGAACTCCGGCTCAGTCGATGGCGACAACAATGGTTTTGTAAATATTCCGCTGGCGGCGAGAGACGTGGTGGCGGCAATTTACATGCGCGAGGTCGGTGAGAATCGGTTTCGTGCAAGCTTGCGCTCGAAAGGTGACATAAACGTTGCCAGAGTCGCTGAACGCTTCGGCGGCGGCGGCCACCGAAACGCCGCAGGACTCAAAATCGACGGCGATTGGGACGAGGCTGAGAAAAAGATCGTCGACGAACTTTCCAAATCTGTTTATCAATCAGACGCTTAGTGCGTAAACATGTGAAAACGCGGCGCACGTCCTTCCGCTAGCTTTTACCTTTCTTCAATGCCCGAAAAACGATACAAATGGCGGCGCGAGGAGTATCGTGAAAACACGAAGGGCCTGCTGATCCTGAACACCGGCGACGGGAAGGGAAAGACGACCGCCGCGATCGGCACCATGGTGCGCTCCGCTGGACGCGGGCTTAAGTGCGCGATGATTCAATTCATGAAATCGAAGACCGACCGCTACGGCGAGCACGAGTCGCTTGAAAAACTCGGGATAGAGGTGCACACGATGGGCGCCGGCTTCACATGGGATACGCAGGACAAGAGTGTAGATATACAGACCTCCAAGGACACCTGGAGCCTATGCATCGAGAAGATGCGGAGCGAGGAGTATGACCTCCTCGTATTCGATGAGATGCTCTACGTTCTCAGTTACGGATTTCTCGACATCGACAAGGTCATTTCCGAAATCAGCGAAGTGCGGTCCGCGCAGCCGCACCTTCATCTGATACTAACTGGCCGAAACGTTGACAATGCGCTCGTCAAACTAATCGATGTAGCCGATCTCGTGACGGAAATGAGCGAGATAAAGCATCCTTTCAATGCAGGTATCTATGCGCAGCAAGGTATTGAGTTTTAGAATGCTCTCCCGATAAATTTTAAGTGGTTAGATTGCTCGAAATCTTCTCGGCTTTAGCCGAATGTTGGGCCACAGCCCGAAATCATTCTTATGATTTCTACCTCCAGCGAAAGCTGGAGGCAATTGATGAAACAAGCCGTAAAAAAACGAAATCCTTCGAGCACGCTTGATTACGTCGCTCTTGGCGTGACGACCTGCGGCGTCGGATACATTCCCGGAATGCCGGGCACGTACGGGTCGCTGATCGGTGTCGGGATTTACGTTCTCGCCGCGAACGTTTTTCGGTCGTTGCGATACGGAGCCGAGCTCGCTTCGCCGGAGCATCTCGTCGCGACGCTGCATGCGATTATCCTGATCGCCCTTCTCTTATTTTGTCTTCTGGGTGTGTGGTCAGCGGGCCGCAGCGTAGAGCTCCTCGGCAATAGCGATGCGCCACAGGCGGTGGTCGACGAGGTGATGGGCCAACTCCTGGTTTTTCTTTTCATACCCTTTACGACCTCGTGGATGCTGATCGGTGCGGCTTTTCTGCTCTTCAGGCTGTTCGACATTTGGAAGCCGTACCCGATCGACTCGTTGCAGAGTCTGCCGCTCGGTCTCGGTGTCTGCGCCGACGACATTCTCGCCGGCGTCTACGCGGGCGTTTGCCTTTCGATCATCTACGCGATTAGCCTTTCCGTATGATTTACCACGTTATGCCCGGTGATTCACTTGCACCGGAATTTCTGAAGACTGGGATAGAAGGGCAAGTAATCATTTGTCGCGAATGCCTCGTGGCTATGGCGATCTCCAGTTGGAGAAGCTGATTGCGAAAAACCGCTGATCGCCCCATTTGAACCGGAAAATAGTTACCGTTGGTGTTCGGCCTCGTCCTTGTCGGCAAAATCGCCTAATGGTTTCGGAAGCTTGATCTCGCCTTCTTCCCCTTGAAAGATCCACCCTCGCCGCCAGAAATAGTACAGCAGAACGACCGTCAGCATAACCATCGCGCCCAGCGTCATGAAGTATCCCCAACGCGTTTTGAGCTCGGGCATGTTCTCAAAATTCATTCCGTAGATACCCGCGATCAGGCTTAGCGGCAGAATGATGGCAGACACGACGGCGAGCGTTTTCATCACATCGTTGGTGCGATTGGCGCTCAGTGCGAAGTGTATGTCGAAGAGGCCCGCGAGCAGTTCACGATAGTTTTCCGCGAGGTCTGAGATGCGCTGCAGATGGTCGTAAACGTCGCGAAAGAATGGCAAGTCAGTCGCGGGAATCTGCGTAAACTCACCGTGCGCCATTCGATAGATCACCTCGAGTTGTCGGGACGAAATGCGTTTAAGCCGTGCGACGCTTCGCCGGACGTCCATCACATCGCTGAGGACTGCTGAATTAGTTTTGGACGCGATCACGCGATCCTCGATGTCGTTTATCGCCTGATCAAAATCGTCGATCATAGGCATATACAGGTCAACAAGCTCGTCGAGAATCTTGTGCAGCAAGTATGACGCGCCGCGTTTGCAGAAATATGGCGAAGCGCGAATCTGCTGCTTGACGGATTTGATCGAGCGAAAACGCTGGATGTGGAACGTAACGACGAAGTTGCGGCCGAGATATCCGTCGAGTTCCTTCGTCACAAAGTTTGAAGGGTTGGTCTCGCCAGGTTTGATGCCGTGAACGATGAAGTAAAAATACTCGTCGAAAGGCTCGACCTTTGGCTGCTTTCGCGTCTCGAGACAGTCCTCGACGGTGAGCGGGTGAAAGTCGAAGACATTAAGGAGCACATCTCTCGCCTCCTCGACACCCGCGTCCGTTTCGCCCTGCAGATCAACCCAAACTAGATTGGATTTGTCGGCTAAGAGGTTGGGAAGCTCTTCACGAGTGAAGCCTTCCTCGACGTTTGCGGAGCCTTCTCTGTAAACAAAAATTTCCATCGCAAATTAGAGCTTCGGCAGGAAGTTCTCGGCTATCATACAACGGACACTGCCGCCACCAACTGTTTCGATCGTAGGAATATTCGGACTTAGGATCTCGCAATATTTTTCGAGGACGCGGATCTGCTCCTCGCGAAGCGCACAGCGTGCCCGTTGCGACATCAGAAGGAGATTGTCACGAACAACGAGCATATTTCCCGCGAAGTCGTGCATTTGATCGACAGTGATTTCAACGATCTCGCGACCGCTCTCCGCGAGACGCTCAGCCGGCGATCCGCTCGAAATGCACTCGGCGCAGATCACCGCAAATTCGGTCGCGATGCACATCATCACATTCGTATGATAGATCTCCAGGCCGGCACGATCGACTGCGCGGAAACTGTAGGGTGCGTAACCCACACGCTCGCAGACTAGGTCGAGCAGCGTCGTGTCAGTCCGAAAGCTCAGACATGCAAATGCGATTCGGGTGATGTGGTCAAATACGATGCTGCCCGTGCCCTCGAGATACTTTCCCTCGTGTTCAAATTTTGTGAGGTCGATCACATCGCGAACCAAAAACTCGGCGCGCAGCCTCTCAATCCCGTCCAGGCGGCGCTCGGAGCGGCGGTTCGGTGTGGCCATTGGATACAGAATCACGTCGCCGGTTTCGTGTAGACTTAACCAGTTATTCGGAAACACGGCATCCGGTCTCAGCGGCACAACCGAGTCCTCAATGACGAGGACGTTTACGCCCTTTGCTTCTAAACATTCAACAAAGTTTTCAAACTCCGCCACAGCCCGCTCTGCCAAGTCTCGCTCCGATTCGCGGCTAGTATTCTGAAGGCGTTCGACGGAGCCGTCTCTGCGTTGTATCCAAACGCGGCCGGTCTAACCATCAGGATATTCGCTGTCGTCTGCACCCCGCTATTATTGCAAACAAGGCCAAGATTCCGAACGTGGGCGTCGCCGCCCCTTCACGCCGTCGTGTGCTATCGTTTGGTGAGCAAAATATGAGCGACGATGTGACGCTGAGCGTTCGAAATGTGACCAAGCGATTCGATGGATTTACCGCTGTCGAGTCGCTTAGTTTTGATGTGCGTGCCGGACGGGTCTTTGGTTTTCTCGGCCCAAACGGTGCGGGAAAAACCACGACTATTCGCATGATAGTCGGCATAACCGCCCCGGACAAAGGCGAAATCCGTTACGGATTTTTGAAGAATGGGCAGGGCAGCAGCCAGGAGCGGATAGGATATTTACCCGAGGAGCGAGGTCTTTATAAAAAGATGCGCATCGTGGATCAACTGCGATATTTCGCTGAATTGAAGGGTCTCGGGGGAAGTGATGCGGTCAAAAGGATCGACTCGTGGCTAGAGCGAATGGACCTCGCTGAGTGGCGAAACAAAAAAACGACGGACCTCTCGAAAGGAATGCAGCAGAAGATTCAGTTCATATCGACGGTTGTGCACGACCCGGACCTCCTGGTGCTCGATGAGCCGTTTTCGGGACTCGATCCGGTGAACGTAGAGTTCATGATCGAGGTTTTGGACGAGATCAAGGCACGGGGTAAAACAATTATCTTTTCAACGCATTTAATGGAAACGGCGGAGCGGCTCTGCAATGACATTATTCTGATCAACAAATCGCGAAAGGTCCTTGGCGGGAGCTTGCGCGAAGTAAAGGAAGCGTATGGCACAAATCTCATTGCGTTTCGCGGGACGAATGCGGCGGCGGTGCTCGCAGATCGGTCGCTGATCGCAAAAGTTGTCTCACACTCCGACGAACAGGAACTTCACTTAGCGCCGGGCATTACATCCGGAAGTCTCTTGGTTGCACTCATCGGCGCGGGCACGTCCATATCAAAATTTGAGGTAAAAGAGCCAAGCCTGAACGATATTTTTATAGAGAAGGTTGGAGGTGTCCCTTCAAACGCCGACGCCGCAGCACGGGCGGTCACGCCTGTCTAGAGCGTCAATCGCGCCCCGGTATGCAAAAATTCCTGGCGGTCGTAAAGCACGAGTACAAAAAGATCGTTTACAAATGGGCGTTCCTCATCGGGACGCTGCTATTTCCGATTCTCGGAGCGGGATTCGCCGTCGTACCCGCCTTAATATTTTCGATAAAGGGTGAGCCGATCCGCATCGTCGTCGTCGATCCGACGGGTCGCATATATCCGCGTCTGGTTGAAAATCTGTCCGCAGAAAAACTGTCTGAGAAGTTCGACAAAGCCATTCGAGAGTCGGGTCGTGATTCAGGAACCTTCGAGGGCGAAACGAAACAGAGTGCAGCCCTGCTAGCGTCAGGCTTCGTCTGGGTAGACTATGACGCCGGCGGAAAATCGCCCGAGCAGGTGCGCAAGGAACTCAACGTACGCGCAGTTGCAGATGAGATTGATGCGTACCTCATCGTTCCCCAAAACATCGCGGAAAGGGACGCGAGGTTCGAGTTTCGATCGCGCAAGGCGGGCGATTTCGTCGCGGAGAAAACGCTCGACGACGCTCTCAACGAGGCCGTGCGTTCCGAGCGACTCGCCGAGGCAAAAATAGACAGGAAACTGCTCGACGAGCTCAGTCGCGATGTCGACCTGGACGCGAAGTCTATTAGCGAATCAGGGGAGGAAAAAGATAGCGACATGCTATTTATCGCCTCGCTTGTGATCGGGATGATGCTTTATCTCAGTCTAACTATCTGGGGCCAGGTCATTCTCGGAGCCGTCGTTGAAGAAAAGGAAACACGAATCGCTGAGATCCTCTTCTCCTCGGCGCGACCGTTTACACTGTTGTTCGGGAAACTGACGGGCGTCGGTCTCGCCGGGCTTACTCAGCTCGGCATCTGGGTGGCATCGCTCTTGGGCATCGGGTTTTTTCTTTCGCTGCAGCCCGGCCTTGAATCGGTGTTCAAATCCCTGCCCGATATCACACCAATAATGGTCGTGTATTTTTTCCTTTTCTTTTTGGCCGGATTTTTCATCTACGCGTCAATGTTCGCTTTGATCGGCTCGATGGTCACCACGGTCCAGGAGGGCGGACAATTCGCGTTCCCGCCGATCCTTATAATGCTTGTTGGATTCTATTTCTGCTTCGCGGTGATCCGTGATCCGAATTCCACACTCTCGTTCTGGGCATCGATCATCCCATTTTTTGCGCCCCTAGTGATGCCGGTGCGAATACTCGCCGAGACGCCTCCGTTCTGGCAGATCGCTCTCTCGCTCGTCCTCAACGGCCTCGCAATCGCAGGCCTGGTCTGGCTCGCGGCACGTGTATATCGAATCGGAATGTTGATGTACGGAAAACGCGCGACCATCCCGGAAATTTGGAAGTGGATACGTCAAGCGTAATAATCCTAACGACTGTTTTTTGTCCTCTCTTTCGCGGTATAATTACAGTCCCATCACACTCTTTTCTCATACAGGAGGACTGCCACAATGGTTGACGACAAATTAGAACAAGATGAGTTGCAACGCACCGCAAACTACGAAGCGCTCAAGTCGGAAGTGAAGGCTGAGGTAGGCGGCGAGATTGCTGCCGAGGCCCGACGAACGACGCCGGGGGAAGCGGCGATGGTCGACGACATCGCAAGCGATATGCGCGGAAAGGCCGTCCGAGAGGTGGCCGAGACCGAGCGAGACGTAGAGCGCGGACGCGTAGTTGCACGAGTGTCACAAGTCATCGATTACATCTTTTTCCTTATTTACGCACTTCTCGCCATTCGATTGCTTCTTGCCCTTTTTGCGGCCCGTCCCAGTGCAGGATTTGTTCAGTTTATTCGGACGCTGACGGACCCGCTCTACGCCCCATTTCGCGGAATCGTCGGCAGTCTCGAGTCTCCCGAGGGATTTACGCTTTCATTTCCCATCATCGTCGCCATCGTCGTGTACTTTTTGCTCCATATGGCGATTAATGGACTTCTGCGGATCTTCGTTCACAGAAAAACTGAGGTTTGACGACTCTCCTTCGGCACAGGTCTTCGGGTACAATTGAGCCCGATGCAAGTCAAAACGCAGCTCGAAGACCTGCAAAACTATCTCACCGACGCGAGTAATATGTCGGGCGGACATGCCGACCGAGTGGTTATTCCGGAGTCGGGAAAGCAGATATCCGACACCTTGCGCGAAGCGAACGCGAGCGGAACGGCGGTTACGGTCTCCGGCGCACGGACAGGCACGGTGGGCGGAGCAATCCCTTTTGGCGGTATTGTTATCTCCCTCGAAAAGTTTAACCGCATCGAGATCGACAAAGAACGCTGTATCGCGACCGTCGGCGCCGGAGCTGTGCTCGCGGACTTGCAGAAGACTGCCGACATAGAAGGGCTTTTTTATCCGCCTGACCCGACAGAATGGAGTTGTCAGATCGGCGGCACAGTCGCGACAAATGCGTCAGGTGCCAGCAGCTTCAAATATGGCGCGACGCGGCGATATGTTCGACGACTCGAAGTCCTGCTCGCGGACGGAAGCCTTTTCGAGATCAAACGTGGCGAGTCTGTCGCCGACGACGCTGGAAATATTTCCCTGCGGACCGCAAATGGCGAGATAGCCATCAAGGCGCCAACGTATGAAACGCCTGACGTTCGCAAAAATGTTAGCGGCTATTACAATTCCGCTCAGCTCGACGCGATCGATCTTTTCATCGGCAGCGAGGGCACGCTGGGTGTCGTCACCGAGATTGAGTTAGATCTGCTCCCCAAGCCGGAGGGACTCTTCAGCGGAATCGCATTTTTTGCGGATCAGGGGCAGATGCTCGCGTTTGTCGAAGAAGCGCGGGAGCAATCGCGCGACGAGCGCCACCTGGTCGACGCGAGCCTTCTGGAATTTTTCGACGGCAATGCGTTGAAATTTATCGCCGAAAAGTTTGCTGAGACACCGACGGACCCGGCCGGTGCGATTTTCTTCGAGCAGGAAACGGACTCGAAGAATGAGGAGAGCGTTTTCTCGGCGTGGAATGATTTGCTTGTGAAATACGGTGCCGATGTCGAGCGCTCGTGGTTTGCAACGGGCGAACAGGATCGCGAGAGAATGCGTGCGTTTCGTCATGCGCTGCCGGTGAGTGTCAACGAGCGCATTGTTAGATCGGGGCAGCGAAAAGTTGGAACGGATATGTCCGTACCAGACAAGAACTTCGGATCGTTCCTCGCGTTCTATCAAAAGACCCTCGATGCAATCGGGCTCGACTACGTGATTTTCGGGCATATCGCCGACTGTCATCTGCACGCGAATATGCTGCCGAAAACTGACTACGAGGCGGAGGCTGCCCGGCATATTTACGGTCGCTGCGTCGCGCAGGCGATCATGCTTGGCGGGTGCGTTTCGGCGGAGCATGGCATCGGCAAGCTTAAGCGTAAATATCTGCACGCGATGATGGGCGAGCGATATCTAAATGAGATGGCGGAGATAAAACGAGCTCTCGATCCGCGCGGCATCTTGTCCCGCGGCAATATATTCGACGAGAGTTATCTGTCCTAGATTCTTATGATTAAGGCAATACTGTTGGACTGGAACGGCGTGGTCATCGATGACGAGGCCGTGCAGATGCGCGCGTACATTGACGTCTTGGGGGATCACGGCGTTGAGTTTACCGAAGAGAGCTACTACGACTCACTCGGTATGGATGACGCGACGTTCGTAAGTGCTGCATTCGAGCGCGCGGGTACATCTGTCGCAAACGGAACAATCGACGAGATCGTCGACGCGAAATTTGAGCTATGGAAAAATGCCGTAGCGGACCGATTGCCACTCTTCGATGGGATCAAGAACTTTCTCGAGAAGATGGGACAGGAATTTTCGCTAGGCGTGGTGAGCATGGCGGCGCGCCGAGAGATCGATCACGTACTGAATGCCGCCGGCCTTTCAAAACAATTCTCAACGATCGTGAGTGCGGACGATGTTGACAGATGCAAGCCCGATCCCGAATGTTACCGAACCGGCTTTCGCCAAATCGACTCGGTGCGAATTGCCGCGGGACATCTGCCGATGACACACGGAGAATGCCTCGCCATCGAAGACTCGCCGCCCGGCGTACGGGCCGCATTGGGCGCCGATCTGCAGGCCTTGGGAGTCGCTAATACTGTATCGGCCGACGAGCTGCGAGCGGCCGGCGCCCGTGCCGTTGCCAAGGATCTGCGTGACTGGTTTCCGGATTCGATCCGAAGGGTTTTTGTTTAGTTTGTAATGTCGGATCGATTAATTTCCAGAGACGATGCCGAGGCAGACCCTCTAGCGGCGGCAGCATTTGTGGCCGAGCGGATAGAGAGCCGCGATGGGCGGGCTGAAGCGATGAACGCCGTCGTTCCGCGACTTCTTGCGCGAGGCAACGTCGACCTTGCCGCCGCTCTCTCGGACACTATCGATGATCCGTATTCGCGGAACCGTCTGCTCATCATGGTCGCTGAGCGGTGTGTTGACCTCAATGATGACGACTACGCGAGACAGCTGGCCGACGCGATTGAGGACGACGCGATGCGATCGCAGGCGTTAGAGAACGTCGCTATTAGAACCGCAGCGAGAGGCGACAGTGAGGCGGCAAGGGAAATCGCATCAGAGATCGTCCATCCCGACTACGTTGAGGCCGCGATCGCCGCACGGGCGGCGGCGGACGGAGATACGGCCACTGCGACGGCAACAATAGCCGCGATCGAATTTTCAGGTGCCAAGGTTGCAGCGTATCAGGAGATCGCAAGTTCGGTGATCGGGAATGATCGGGCAGCGTTAGCCGTGGCCTTCTTACAGGACGCGGTAGTCGCTGCCGCCGAGACCGAGCACGAAGAGGAAAAAATACGTTCTCTCTGTAACATCGGCACCCTGTTTGTCGACGCAGGCCGCAACGACCTTGCCGCAGAGACGTTCCTAAGAGCGAGGGAATTTGCCGAGCAGCTTGACAACGTTCATCGCGACAATTTTTTAAGCAGCTGTGCGGTCGGACTGATCCATTCGGAACATCTCGAAGAGGCCGAGGCGACGATGGATCTGATCTCGGACAAGACGCAGATGGCGTCCGCGATGCTCGGCCTCGCACGGGATGAGTGGCGACGTAACGAAAAGGAAGCGGCGTTCGAGACGCTCGATGAAGCATACGAAATTCTACGTTCGCAACACGAGAAAGAAACGCGCGACAGCCGAGCAAGAAACGCCCTCATTGGAGCCATCGCCGTTCAGTATGCCGGATTCGGAAAGACAGAGAAGGCCGTCATCATCGCAGAAGAGGTTCTAGACCTAGAAGATCAGGTTTCCGCGCTGTCCCAGATAGCTCGTATCCTGATTGTACAGAAAGAAGACGACTTATCACGGGCAACGATCGCGAAAATCCCCGACGAAGCGAGCCGATGCCTCGCGACGATCGGGGTGAGCAACGAGCTAAGAAAGCGCGAAGGGAACGATGCGGCAACGGCAGTTCTGGATGAAGTTTTTCAGATGTCGAACGCCATCGACCGACCGGTCGCGAAGTCACAAGTCTTGAGCGAAACGGCTAAGAGCTTTCTCCTAGGAGATCTTCCTGAGAAAGCCCGCCAGGTTTCTCTCGCCAATTTCGAGGTGATCGCGACGATCCGCGATGAGAGCAAGCGGGGCGAATCTCTTGCCGCGGCGAGCGAAATCTACGAATCGGGCAAACTTGAGATCGGTGACCAAGCGGAAGCTGCATTGCTCGAAATAATGAAAAAATCGCCCTTCTAACTGCTTCTGAGATCGCTCGCCACCAAATCTTCGAAAGTGTCGCGGCGTCTTACGAGTTCACATCTTCCATCTTCACGGATCAAGACAATGGCCGGTAAAAAGCGTCCGTTGTATTCCGAGGCCTGCGAAACGGAATACGCTCCGCAATTAAGGAGGGCGAGTAGTTCGCCCGGCTGAACGTCTGCGGGAAGCAGGCGATGGCTGGGAAGACGGTTGCCGTCGAGATCAAAATATACATCACCGCCATCGCAGAGTGGCCCCGCGAGTTTGTAGGGCGTGTCGTGCGGCTCCGCTGCCCGTTCCGCCGATATAAGGTGGTAATACCACTTATAAGTTTCCATCGAAAGCAGGATGTTGAAGCCGGCGTCCGTAAGCAACCAGTGGTCAGTTGTCCGCTGCCGGTTATCGGTCGGGCGTTGCTTTGCGTTCCTAACCGTGGTGAGGCAGATACCTGCGTCGGCAATGATCGAACGGCCGGGCTCAAGAAGAATCGTTAGATTTTCGGTTAGGTCTTCGTATTGCGTCGACGCATCGCGCCACGCATCGCCTATCGCCGCATAAGGTTCGTAGTTGGCTGAGAGCATTTCGCTTTGCTCGTCCGAGATGTCCGCGTCTTTGCCGCCGAGGTAATCGACAGGGAAGCCGCCGCCGATGTTGACGTGCTGTAGCTGTATCCCGGACTCGACCGAGATGCGTCTCATCGCGGTGAAAAGAACCTTAAGCGCTTCTGTATAGACGCCGGGATCGGGGTTCTGCGATCCAATGTGAAGGTGGATGCCGCAGAGGTTGATATGGGGCGACAATGTGTTTTCGCGAAACGCGGTAAACGCCTCGTCGGGCATCATCCCGAACTTTGATGATAGGAGAGCAGTTTGCAAACCCGAGTGCGTTGCGGATTCTATTTCGGGTACTAACCGGAGGCTGACGTTTGCGCGTTTCCCGCGCCGCTCTGCAGCCTCTTTGATTAGCGAGAGTTCATAAATCGAATCAACCTGGATCGCGTAGACCCCATTCTCAATCGCGAGTTCGATTTCCCAGATTTCCTTGCTCGTGCCGTTGAAAATAATCTGGTCGCCCGCAAATCCAGCCTTTAAGGCCTTCCACAATTCGCCGCCTGAATTCACTTCGATGTCGATACCCGCGTCTTTGACGACTCTGAGAATGGCAAGCGTCGACATCGCTTTCGCCGCGTAACAGATCTTTAGCGGGCCGGCGATCGCATCCTGCACTTTCTTTAGGCGCTCGATGTTGTGGCGAATGCGGCTCTCGCTGTAGACGAAGAGAGGCGTGCCGTGCTCCTGGGCGAGTCGGAGAGTATCAACGCCGTCGATTTGCAGGCGAGCGTCGCTGATCTCCAAGGACTTACCGGATTGAAACGTCACGCTAGTTTTTGAGAAGTTGCATTCCGGCGCCGCGCTCATGCAAGCCAGGCAGAGTGATCGGCAGCTTACCTGTGGTCTGCTGGAGTCCAAGGACCGACCTCGCCGCAGCGCGTTGCAGGCTTGGCATATCGCCATAGGCGACAAGATAAGTTTTCAGATCGGGAAACGAAGAAAGAATGTACGGGTTCCCAAAACTGACGGCGATCACTTTCTTATTCGAAGCAATGGCCTCGCGGAGAATGGCGCTACCGTTCTCGGGAATGCCCACACTGTTTCGCGCACCCGAGCGTACGCGTCCATAGAGGCCGACGATCAGAATGTCGGAGTCCGCGGCGATTTTCCTAGCGCCCTTGAGCTGCGCTTCGAGCGAGTTTTCCTGCACATAGGCGGCGTCAAATCGCAGCCCACCGACGCGAAGGCCACTAAGTAGGCTCGACATTGTTGCCGGGCCATCAAACCCGTTCGAAATGCCAAGTACGCCGATCCGTTTCGATCTGTCGATCGGCAAATCGTCGCCCCCGTTGCGGACGAGCGTGATCGCCTTTGTCGCGATTTCGTCCGTTAGTGCGAGAGTTTCGTCACCTGCGACGATCTGGTCCATCTTATCGATCGGCGTGATCCTTTCTTTGAAAAGACCAACCGCGTGTTTCCATGCGATCTGGCGGCGAACGGATTCGTCGAGCTTTTCCATTGGGATGCGGCCGGATGCGACGGCAGCCTTAATGCCTCGCAGCATCGCATCAACATCCGCTGGTTTTTCCAAAATGTCGGTCCCCGCGAGAAACGCCCGAACTCCCGCTTCTTCCTGGGTAAAATAAATCGTCAAACCGCTCATCGACATCGCGTCGGAGACGATCAAACCCTTGAAGCCCAGTTCGTTGCGAAGTATATCGGTTTGCACTTTGTGCGAAAGTGTCGCGGGAATTGTGGCCTTCTGACTTACGAGCTCGGCGCCTTGCTCCGCATCGCCTTGCAGAAAGTGTTTGAGCGGTTTGATTTCCTCCCCGTCGATTTGCGGCAAGGCGATGTGAGCGATCATCACGGAGCCTATCCCGGCATCAATTGCCTTCTTAAAGGGCATTAACTCGAGCGAATCGAGACGCGTTTTGGGAAGTTGGATGACTGGCAATCCGCGGTGTGAATCAACACTTGTATCGCCGTGTCCGGGGAAATGTTTTGCGGTCGCGATCACTCCTTCGCTCTGGATGCCCTCGGCAAAGGCCACGCCGTACCTTGCGACGTCCTCGGGCGACTCGCCGAAGCTTCGAACGTTTATGACGGGATTTGCGGCGTTATTGTTGACGTCGAGAACCGGAGCGTAAACGTGGCGGATTCCGATCGCTTTTGCCTCTCGGCCCGTGATGACTCCCATCCGGCGTGCGTATTCTGGATTGCACGTCGCAGCGACGGCCATCGCCCAGGGGAAATTGGTCGCGTCCTCGAATCGCATTCCGATTCCGGTTTCTGCATCGAGAGAAAGCAGGAGCGGCGTCTTCGCGAGCTCCTGCATTCGGTTCGCGAGGATCGTCGTCTCATAGACGGGCGCGCCGAAGAAAATGATGCCGCCCAACTTGTTCTCGACCACATGCCGTTGCAGATCGCGAAAAAACGGGCTATTGCGATTAGCGAATCGAGCGTTGATTCCAACGTGAATGAGCTGGCCCACCTTTTCGTCGGTCGTCATCTTCTTGACGAGCTTCGCCGCAAAATCGGTCGATTTTTTTGACGGCCAAAATTTTGCCTGGGCGCCTGCGGAGAGTGGCGCCCAAAAGAAAGAGAGAATGATTAAAAAACTAGCGAGTAACTTCATTTGATTTACTTTGAAACGCGAGGCTCGCGACGTACGCGATCGTAAATGTCGTCACGCTACCGATCAGCACGTACCATGGAAATGCAATCGGTGTGTAAAAACGAATGTAAAACATAAGCGCGATGCTGGCGAGCATTCCGATCAGGGCGGGCATCTCGGTGACGCGCTTTAGAAAGGTGCCCACCAGAAAAACTCCCAGCACAGGGCCATTGAATAGCGACGCAACCGATAACGCCTGATCTAACGCGCTTCGCTCTTGCCGCATGACAAGCAAAGCAACTGCGATCTGGACTAAACCAAAAATCAACGTCAAAACCTGAGACACTTTTAATAAATGCCGATCAGTGGCGTCGCGTTTGAATGGTTTGTATAGATCGTTGACTGTAGTGGCTGCGATCGAGTTTAGCGAACTCGAAAGCGCCGCCGCAAAGATCGCCGCGACGACCAATCCTGACAATCCGCTTGGCATCGATTTGGTAATGAAATCGGGAAAGACCTTGTCGCCGCCGGTAAACGGAAGCTGAGCGGGAATGCCGGAGCCGGCGACGCCCGCCTGCGCGTAATCGGGCAAGTTATACGGAGCGTAGAATGCGAAGAGCAGCACGCCGATAAACAGAAATCCGATAAACTGGGCGAGCACAACGGCTCCGCTTGAGAGCAATGCGAGCGATGCACGACTCGCCTTGTCGGTGCAGAGATATCGCTGGACGAGATACTGATCGGTGCCGTGCGTGGACATCGTCAGGAAGCAGCCGCCGATAAGCCCGGCCCAGAATGTGTAGGTTTTCGTAAAGTCCCACGTGAAGTCGAAAACGTCGAATTTGTCGAACTGTTGGCCGATCGATATAGCTCCAGCGAGGCCGCCATCAATTTGATTTATGAGGACCACGGCCGCGGCCACTGCACCACCGATATAGATCACCAACTGAATGACCTCAATCCAGATGATCGCCTCCATGCCGCCGAAATATGTGAAGACGATCATCACCAGCCCCAGCAAGATGATCGACGCAATAATCACACTCGTCGAATCTGTTGCAGGCACGAAAGCGGTGTAAACCGCGGCAAGGACGATCGCTGTTAGCAGCAGGCGGATACCGTCGGCAATGCTCCGCATTACAACAAAAAGTGACGAGGCGAGCATCTTCACCTTCGTTCCGAAGCGCTCGCCGAGCAGTTGATATACGGTTTGTAGATCGCCCCTGAAATACAGCGGAATGAAGACGAGCGAGATGACGATCCGCCCGAGCATGTAACCGAAAACGAGCTGTAGAAATTGAAAGTTGCCGTTCCTCGCAAACGCGATTCCGGGCACCGAGATAAACGTGATCGTGCTCGTCTCAGTAGCCACGATCGACATCGCGATCGCCCACCAGGGTACATTCCGATCACCGACAAAATAATCCTCGGTCGTCTTTTGCTTCCCGCCGAACCATATCCCGAACGCAGTTATTCCGATCAGATAGCCGAAGATGATGATGAGATCAAGTGTCTGCATTTACCCCTCTAAGCCCGTCCGCCGATTGAGAGCAGCAGGCAGACTCTCGCCCGCCTTAGAAAACAGAATCTCCGCTTCGCTGGCGCTCAAGCCTGTCTCAGCGATCAAGATACGCATCGCGCGTTCTCTAAGTTTTTGGTTGGAAGATCTAACGTTTGTCATCCGATTTCCGCGAACGTAACCGAGCCGGATCATGGCGACAGTCGAGATCATGTTGAGCACCATTTTCTGTGCCGTACCGGATTTCATCCGCGTTGAACCTGTTATAGCCTCGGCGCCGACGACCGGGACAATCGCCACATCGACTACTCTTGTGATTTCGGAATCGGGAACGCACGCAATGCATGCGGTAAAGCAGCCCAGTTCGCGGGCGTAGTCGAGAGCACCGATCGTGTAGGGTGTTCTGCCTGACGCAGCCAGGCCGATTACAACGTCTTTCCCAGTCAAACCTCGCGCCGTTAGATCTGACTCACCGGCCTTGCGATTGTCTTCGCTCGCCTCGGTGGCTTTGTAGAGGGAATCGTAGCCACCAGCGATTACGCCCTGAACGAGGTCATATTGCACGCCAAAGGTCGGAGGAATTTCCGAGGCGTCCAAGACTCCAAGCCGTCCACTCGTCCCCGTGCCGACATAGAACAGTCGCCCACCGTCTCTTAAACGTTCAACGACCGTGTCGACCACTGAGACGATCTCAGGTATAACTTCCTCGACCGCATTCGCGACCAACTTGTCCTGGTCGTTGATCAGACGCAAAGCGGCTAGCGTTGAAACCTTGTCGATCTCGACGGTCGCCGGATTCTCCTGTTCAGTAATCGGAAGATTCGCCTCGCTCAAGATGCTGTCATTATCGGCGCAGGCGTGCGGAGGTGTCAATTATTCTTATAGATTCTCGATATCCCTTAAGCAATTCAGATCGATCGGTCGTCTTTCCGGTTACCGCTCAAGAGCGCGTAGGCGAGACCGGTGACGAGTGCCGCGATGCCCACGGAAGCGGCGGCAGCCTTGACGGGATGGAGCGAGGCGTTTGTGTAGACGCTGCTTTCGGCGACGTGGCCATCGTAGCCGCCGCGTTCGCGAAGCCGCGAGTCGCGTGGCTCGTATAAACCTTCGTACGGATCTGCGTCAGCCGGCTCGTCGGACTGCTGCTGCGAGATCATCGTCTTTTCCATGTACACATCGGTGAGGCGAGGCGCGAATTTATCCATTGCAGATAGTGCCTTACCGCCGCCTCCGACAAAAACATCCCGAACCGGATTCTCTGCACAGTGCAGGATCGCCTCCGCAACCGTCTCCGGGGCGTACACGGGCGGAGGATTTTCCGGTTTCATGTCGAGATAGTTACGTCCATGCTCCTTGTAAGGAGTATCGATCGCGCTCGGCTTAATGAGGCTGACCGAAATCGGATAGTCGCGAGCCTCGAGCTCCATCCGCAGGGCATCGGCGAATCCTTTGACCGCGTGTTTCGATGCACAATACATTCCCTGGATCGGAATCGCACGATCTGAAAGCGTGCTGCCGACATTTATCAATGCTCCGCCCTTCTTTAGTAGACGTGCCGCAGCGACCGACCCGTAGACGACGCCCCAGAAATTCGTCTCAAACAACTGTCGGGAATCTTTTGCAGACACGTCGAGCAACTCGCCGTATATGGTGACACCCGCGTTGTTGACCCAAGTGTCAATGCGGCCAAAACGCTCCACCGCCTTGTCGGCAAGATTGGTCACGTCCTGTTCGTTGCCCACGTCACAAACGACTACCATTGCGTCGCCGCCGGCCGCTAATATCTGTTGTTCAAGCGACTCGAGCGCCTCCTGATTGCGGGCGGCGAGCACTAACTTCGCACCGCGTTTTGACGCTATTCTCGCCGTGCATAGCCCGATGCCGCTGGAGGCGCCGGTGATTACGATTACTTGAGCTTCGATTGGCCTGAGTTTTACGGACATATTCTACTTGGATGTTCTGCCCGCGGACTTGAATAGTGAGTTCGATGCATTAAGATCTGCGTCGTCGTCCACGCCGACCCCGAGACGTTCGACAAGCTCGCCGCCGAGCCACCCTCCAACACCAGCGACCGCCAGTCCGATAAATGAGAGAACGTGCGCGAGCATTTGCGGACGTGACGGATCGTCGTAGCGTAGATACGCGCTGGCCGCAAAAATTATCAAAGCGATAACGTTAGCGAGGCCATGCATGAGCCCAACTCGCTTCGCCCGCGTGTCAGATGGAATGGCTAGCCAATCCCAGGTTCCAAAAGGAGCTGCGATGAGCCCGCCGATGACACCTGCGACCGTCAGCCAATAGGCGACACGTGCCATCTCCGGATTGCCCCAAATAAGAAAGATCACATTAAAGACAACGGAAGTTGCGAGAAGTCCGAGCGGGAACACGATGAGAATCGGATGAATCCCGTGCCCGAGAAATTTGGCCTTGCTTTCCATTCGATTTCAAACCTCCTAAAAAGTATGTGCAAGCTTACACGCGAGTGCCTAGGCATTTTGTAGGCGTGCGTACTTAACGGGAAAGAAGCTCACCGAACGACGGCGCGCAGAGCCATGACTGCCGCAGCGTGCGATGGCGCGAGATGCGGCTGCGTAAGGTATGCGTCCGCAGAGCAGGTTCTTATTTCCGCCATCATCGGATCGGTGAGAATGTCGCCGCCCTCGAAGACGCCGCCGACGCAGCCAATTGGAATCGCCTGATCGCCAAGACCGAGTTTTCGCATCACGGCACAAGCTGCGACCCCGAGTTCATGGCCTGCGACCTCGAGTATTTCTTTCGCCACGGAGTCGCCCTCTAAAGCGGTCTCGACGACGTGTTTCGCAAAGCCAGCGATGCGGCTGTTGTCCATCTGCGGTGAGTAGATCGCACCGATTAAGTTCTCGACGTTTGAGGCACGGAAATACTCTGAGGCGCGATCGCTCAGTTCGGTCTCAGGTCCGCGGCCGTCGGACGCTTTCGCGACGGCATGGAGCGCCTCTCCTGCGATGCCGCGGCCGCCGCCCTCGTCTCCTGCGATAGGTCCCCATCCGCCCGACATTGCCTGTTTTCCCTTGCCGTCGACGCCGAGGCAGACAGAGCCGGTACCCGCGATCACCACGAGGCCGGCCTTGCCCATGGTCGTACCGAAGAGGGCGATGTCCGCGTCCGTAGTCACGAGAGTCTGACGAATCCTCATTCGTGAGACGAAGCTGTCTCGCACGCGTTCGCGAATATCCGCACGCCGAACGCCCGCGAGTCCGAGCGTCGCCGCAACGATGTCGCCACGCGAGATCCCCGCGACGTCGCATGCGGAGTCAACAGCACTCGCGATATTAGCGACCGCGGTCTCGACACCGACCCGCAGTGGATTTGACGGACCGCCGCGCCCTTGAGCCACCAGTTCGTCGGCGTCGTTTGTGATCGCGACGTTAGTTTTTGTCCCGCCACCATCAACGCCGAGGAAGAGACGGTAGGAACGAGCCCGTTTGGATTTATCTGTCATGGATATCAAGGGCAATTTTTCGCCAAACTTGACTCATAAGCAAATTTACCGCATTTTATGTAGTCAATAAGATATTCTAATCGCCTAAAAATCTATGGAGATCAGACAGCTAAAGGCATTTCTCGCTATTGCGGAAGCGAAAACGTTTACCGCGGGAGCACGGCGCGTCAATGTAACGCAGGCTGCGATCTCGATGCAGATCAGACAGCTCGAGGACGAGGTCGGCCTACAGCTTTTTACGCGAACACCTAGGCGCGTGATCCTTACCGAGGCCGGAGAGAGCCTCCTCGATCGGGCGCGGAAGATCCTTCGCGAGCACGATACCGCGATCGCGGAGATTGCTGAGCTAGGGGGCGTGGAGCACGGCCGATTGCGAATCGGTTCGGCATCTGCGGAATTTGCGACTCAGCAGCTGCCGGCGATCCTGCGAGGGCTGCGCTCGACATTCCCAAATTCAGATCTCAGCGTCACCTCCGGAACGAGTGCCACACTGGTGGAAAAAATTATGCACGGCGAGATCGACACCGCGTTCGTCTCGCTGCCGGTCCAGAACTCGTCGATCACGACCGAGCTTCTATTCAGCGATGAGATCGTCGCAATTGCTCATCCTTCTCATCACCTCGCAACGGAAAAATTTATCAGCGCGGCAACTCTCGCCGGCGAGCCCCTGATTCTAGGTGAACGCGGCGGGAATACGCGGCGAATGATCGACGATTTCTTTAACGCCGCAAATGTGCGACCGAACATTACTATGGAATTGTCCCGTCAGGAAGCGGTCAACCAGATGGTTGAGAACGGTCTCGGAGTCGGCACCGCGGGAGCGAAAACCATTGCAAACGAGATCCGCGAGGGCCGCCTCGTCCGATGGCTGATCGAGGGCGCGGAAATAAAGTGGGAGCTGGGCCTCGCGAGGCTTCGCGGAGGATACTTTTCGCCGATCGCGAAAGAGTTCGTGGGGCTGTGTAAGGCAAGTTTCGTCGAGCGAGAGAAACAACTGAAAGCGAAGAAATGAATTCACCGCAGATGCCCGGAGACGCTGAGAAAACGAAATCAGGATAGAGATTGTGAAACGAATTTTGAGTTGTCGATATATTTTTGCTGGATTGTTTGTTCTAGCTTTGTGGCTCTGTGCCCCTGCGGATGGCTCCGTTTCGGCGCAGGGGCTGCCCCTCGCGAAGCCTGAGGCAGTTGGAATGAGCTCGGCCAGGCTCAATCAGATCGACACCCTTGTCGAAGCAGATATCGCTGCGAAGAAATTGCCCGGAGCGGTCGTCCTCGTGGGACGGAAAGGGAAGATCGTTTTTCGAAAAGCATACGGTAATCGCTCGCTCGTTCCGACCGTTGAGAAGATGACGGTCGATACGATCTTTGACGTGGCGTCGCTGACAAAACCCGTCGCGACGGCTACATCGATAATGATACTCGTCGAGCAGGGAAAACTGCGTTTGAATGACACCATCGGCAAATTCATCACCGACATCGACGACGCTGAAGCAAAGAAGGTTACGATCCAGCAACTCCTCACCCACACCTCCGGCTACCGCCCCGATTTCGACCTCGGCGAAAAATGGACCGGTCGCGACGGCATGCTCGCCGCTTTGAAGAAAGAGAAGTTGCGTGCTGCACCGGGAACGAAGTTTGTTTATTCGGATATTGGATTTATTGTGCTGGGGGAAATCGTTCATCGGGTTTCGTCTCGAGAGCTTTTCCGCTTTTTTTCGACCAATGTTGCGGCGGTAACAGGCCTGTCGGACTCGCATTTCACTCCTAAAACCGTGGCGGTCGGCAATGATCCCATCCTCAAACATATCGAGAAACGGCCTTATCATCGTTACGCGCCCACAGAGAATATTCGGGGACAAAATAGTTATCTCGGCGCGAATTTTGCAGGTAGCGAAGATCTGGGTAACGAGATATTGCGTGCAATCGTTCATGACCCGACTTCATTTCGCATGTCTGGCTTTGCCGGGCACGCCGGTCTTTTCTCGACTGCTGACGATCTTGCCCGGTACTGTCAGATGCTGCTGAACGGCGGAGTTCTTCCCGCTGTCCCGGCGCGTGTCGCTTCGCCTGGGCCCAAGAAACCACCCGCTAACGCAGGTGGTTCTCCCTTGGGACGGATTCTCTCGGCTCAGACCGTTGCTAAGATGACCGCGCCATACGTCGTTTCCGAAACCGGCGAAACTCGCGGACTCGGCTGGGATATGAACACGTCGTTCTCGTCGAATCGCGGCGATTTGTTTCCGCTAGGGTCTTTCGGCCATACGGGCTTTACTGGCACTTCGATCTGGGTCGACCGCGTGTCGCAGACGTTTATTGTCTTTCTTTCGAATCGAGTCCATCCCGACGGAAAGGGCGACGTAACGCCGCTTCGCGCGAAAGTCGCGACGGTAGTCGCCTCCGCGATCGAAGACGTGCCCGTCGAACTCTATCGGCTTGCCGAGAGCACGTACAATTCCGCGGTTGCCGCGCAGATTCCAAAGTTTAAGGAACAGGTCGAAGCGGCAAGGAATCGAGAATCAGTAATCCGCATTCCGCAATCCGCAATCGTATTGAACGGCATCGACGTGCTCGAGAAAAAGGGCTTCAAGGACTTCGCAGGCAAACGCGTTGGCTTAGTCACCAACCATACGGGTCGTAACATCGCGGGGAAGTCGACGATCGACATTCTTCACGAAGCTAAAAATCTGAAGCTCGTGTCGCTTTTTGCGCCCGAGCATGGCATTCGCGGCGAGCTCGACACGGAGAAGATCGACGACTCGAAAGACGAAAAGACCGGTCTGCCCGTTTACTCAATGTACAAGGAAGGGCTGCGACGTCCGAGGCCCGAGAACCTGAAAGACCTCGACGCTATTGTTTACGACATCCAGGACATCGGCACGCGGTTTTACACTTACACGGCGACCCTCAAGAACGTGATGGAAGAAGCCGCGAGGGCGAAGATTCCCGTTTACGTCCTCGACCGGCCGAATCCGATCAATGGTGTCGATGTAGAAGGCTCGCTCGCTGATGAAGATAAACTCGCGTTTATTGCTGCTCACACGATTCCGGTTCGATATGGCCTGACGATCGGCGAACTCGGGATGATGATGAATGTGGAGCGAAAGATCGGCGCGGATCTTCGCGTAATCAAGATGGAAAACTGGTCGCGATCTATGTGGTTTGACGAGACTGGACAGACATGGGTAAACCCATCGCCGAATATGAGGAGCCTGACGCAGGCGACGCTTTATCCGGGCATTGGTTTGCTCGAGACTACAAATCTAAGCGTTGGCCGCGGCACCGACACACCATTCGAAGTGATCGGCGCCCCATGGCTCGATGGGCAGAAGCTCGCTAAGGCCTTGAATGAAAAGAATCTGACAGGCGTGCGATTCATTCCCGTAAAATTCAAACCGAAAGCGTCGGTCTTCAAAGACGAAGATCTCGGTGGTATCAATGTCGTGATTACAAATCGCTCGGTCTTTAACTCGGTTCGAACGGGCCTGGAGATTGCCGCTGCGTTGCGGAAGCTTTACCCGAATGAATGGCAGGTTGACCGCTACGGTCGACTGCTCGTAAATCAAGAAATGCTCGATGCAGTCAAGCGGGGCGACACGGCCGAGCAACTCGAAAAGCTCGCTAATGTGAACAATGCTGAATTTTTTCGTCGCCGAGCGGCGTATTTGCTTTACAAGTGAATTGATTCGCAGTATATAGTTTCTAGCAGTTCAATTTTTCGTAACAGTTCATTCCGTGCAGAGTTTTCCGGGAACATGCGGTGCTTTTGTTCTCCGTGAGCAATAACGAAAATTTGAACAGGACCTCTAACCCGTAAAAATTACTTATGTATCAGGCTTCCCCGAACGTCGCGTTCGCGACTGGATTCAAAACTATGAAAACGAACATCATTCGCTCTCTCTTTGGTGTATTTCTCTTACTAGTTTCGCTGGCAACCGTTTCGTTAAGCCAGGAAACCACGGGCAACATCGTTGGCACGGTTAAGGACTCGAATGGCGCGGGCGTGCCGAATGCCACCGTGACGATCACCGACACCGCTCAGGATGTCGTTGTGCGAACTGTGCAGACAAACGACGACGGTGATTTCTCAATTCCGAATGTTCCGACTACCACGTATTCGGTGACAGTCGAGGCGGCCAACTTCAAAAAATCGATACAGACCGAAGTTAAGGTCGACGTCGGAGCGCGTCGTTCGGTGGACATAACTCTGGAGGCCGGACGCATTGACGAGGTAGTGACGGTAACCGCAGATGCAGTGACGGTCGATCTGAATTCGGCGACTTCCGGTACGGTCATCAGCGGCGAACAGGCCCGCGAGATTCCGATCAACAATCGAAATTGGGTGCAGTTAATTACGCTCGCCCCTGGCGTTTCAAACGACCTCGCCGACCAAGTGTACGTTGGTACAACCAATCCCGACGGTCAAGCGAACACTGTTAATATCTCGGTAAACGGAGCACGCAGCAGCCAAAATACCTTTACGGTCGATGGTGCAGACGTAACCGACCGCGGCTCCAACATTACGATCCAAGCATATCCGAGCGTGGACTCGATTGGCGAGTTTCGAGTTCTACGGTCGCTTTATCCTGCGGAGTCGGGACGCAGCGGCGGCGGTCAGATCAATGTCGTGACGCGCTCGGGCGGTAAGAAATTCAGCGGAAGCGCTTATGTGTTTGCTCGAAACGAAGCCTTTAACGCAAACAGTTTTTTGACCAACAGCATCACGGGTAATCCGCCCTTCGGTCGCGACGACAACGGTAAAGCAAAGCGTGCACCGTTTCGTTACTACAACTATGGCTGGACACTTGGTGGACCAATCTACTTTCTAAACTTTGGCGAACGGGATCCGGAAGATTCTTTTCTCACGCGACTCGATCGCACCTTCTTTTTCTTCTCTCAAGAGATTCGGCGCGACAGGCGATTTAGCGCCCCGGCAGCAACCAGCGTCCCGGACGAGCTCCTTCGTAACGGTCAGTTTCCGATCCCCGTATGTATCGGCAGACGATATCTCGGCGAGCCTTGTACGGGTGCGAATGTTCTCCCGGCAGGAACGCCACTTCCTATCTCTCAATTTAGCCCTACGGCGATCGCGTACTTAAACGGCGTTTACCGGAAACTTCCCCTGCCGAACAATCGAACGCAGTTCAACCTGTTTGGTTTGACCACGCAGATTGCTAACGAGGCGGATTTTAGGCAAGAGCTCATAAAGATCGACCACAGCGTCAACGACAAGTTATCGATGTACTACCGCTATCAGCAGGATAAGATTCCGACCTTAGACGGAAACGCGCTGTTCTCGTCCGGATCGTCGCTGCCCGGAGTTTCGACGACATCGACAAACTCGCCAGGTCGCACGCACACCTTTCAGACGACGTACGCGCTTTCGCCTCAGGTCATCATAGAAGGCCGGTACAATTATGGATATGGAGCGATTCTGAGCGAGAATATCGGCACTTTGGCGCTCATCAACACTACAGTCCCCGCAACGCTGCCATTCGTCAACCAGCGGGATCGAATTCCTACTCTTCTCGGAAATGGCTTTACGGGGTTGACCAGCTTCGGTCCGTATGACAACTTTTCGTGGAAACAGAACTTTAGCGGCGGTATCACCTGGGTGAAGGGCGACCATACGTTCAAGTTCGGCGGCACCTACTCGCTCTATCGTAAAAATGAAAATGCACTCGTTCCCGGCTCGAATGGAAGCAACGAGGGCGTGTACAGCGCATTCAATACGACATTGCCTGCGGGTTCGGCATTTCCTCAGAATTACACCTCCCCGAGTGGGCAGGTTTTCCCGGGTGCACTCACAGCGACGGTCGCAGCGAATCTTCAGCGATGGGCAAATTTCCTCGTAGGAAATGTGGATACATTTCAACAGGCCCGCTTCGACTACACTGCGGATCTTAGACAGAAGACCGTTGAATGGTACGCGCAGGACGAGTGGAAGTTCCGTCCGAACCTGACGCTTTCATTGGGCGTTCGCTATTCATTTTTCGGATCGCCGAGAGACGTGAACGGCAGGCTGTCGAACTTCGTGCCGAGTCTCTACAACGCGGCGGTCGCTCCGGCGGTCACGGGTGCGGGCAACAGAATCGTGGATCCCTCGCGCAATTTTTGTAACGGCGTCATCGTCAATTCACAGAACTTTGCGACAGCACCGAACAATTGTAACCCGACGGTTTCTCCCTGGGGCGAGCATGTAATTAACGTCTCGAAGAAGGACTTTGCACCTCGCGTCGGATTAGCCTGGGATCCATTTGGTAAAGGTGAGACCTCGGTGCGAATGGGTTACGGGATTTATCACGAACAGGTTTTGAATGGCACGTTCCTGCAGAATATCGGTACGAATCCGCCATATCAGACAATCGCAAGCGCGTCGAACACGAGTTTGGATAATCCGGCGTTAAATTCGAGCGAAGTTTTTGGTCTTGGCTCGATCAGCCTGCGAGGTATTCAGGCTGATTGGAAAACTCCATATATGCAGCATTGGTCGCTGGATTTGCAGCAACAGCTGACCGGCAAACTGCTTGTTACTCTAGGTTACTTTGGTTCGAAGGGCACTAATCTTCAGGGCCTTACCGAGTTAAACAGCCTGCCTGTCGGACGCGCTCTCAATTCGCTTTGCGCACCCGGAGGTAATTTTTTCGGACAAGCCGCCGCTTTCACTCCGGTCGTCTGCCAGCGAGAAGGGTATGGATTCCGCAACACGACGACGACAGCTTTACAGGGTAATAATAACGTCGTCGGTGCAACTCCATTCAACGATATCGCGATCCTCGACCAGCTTCGACCGTTTCGCGGTTATCGTTCGATTGCGATGGTTGAGACGCGGTACGATTCGAACTACCACAGTCTTCAGTTCTCAGCGGTACAGCGGTTTAGTCTCGGATCTCAGATCTCGGCGTACTACACCTGGTCAAAGAATCTAACGACCAGCATCAATGACCGATCTACCTCGCCTCAGAACGCATATGATATCAAGTCTGAGTATCAACGTGCGGCATTTGATCGACGTCACATCCTATCGATCAACTACCTGTATGAGTTGCCCTTCTTTAACAAGCAGCGTGGGCTCGTCGGCAAGGTGCTTGGCGGCTGGCAGGTTAACGGCATCGTGACCTTCAACACCGGTTTGCCGTTCACTGCGACGACCTCGGGCTTCGACGCAGCGGGCCTCGGAATTCTCAACACGAATCCTGCGGCACGCCCCAATCTTTTGTGTAATCCGAATCAGGGTGGCGCGGGGACGGCCCAACAATTCTTCAATACGGAATGTTTTTCGAGAGTTCCGGCGTTGATCACTACAGGCTTCACGCCAGTGCCAAATATCGTCGGCACAGCGCCTCGGGGAATTATCGAAGGCCCGTCAACAACGCGTTTCGACGTGACGGCAGTGAAGAATCTGCGATTTGGCGAGACATTCCGAATTCAGCTCAGAGCGGAGGCATTTAACGTCTTCAACAAGGTAAACTTCCGCAACATCGCCACGAATCCGGCATTTGCAAGCTTTGGAACTGTGATAGCCGTTCGCGATCCGCGGACGATGCAATTCGGTGCGAAGGTCTTCTTCTAGGGTTGAGATTCCTTTCGTTTACTCCCGCGGCGTTTTCTTGAGAAGCGACGCGGGATTTTTTGTTTTAGAATTCTTGCGTTGAAGAAGACTATTCAATTCGCTGATTCGCGTGCCGTGCTTGGCGGTGCTCTCGGGAGCGTCGGATCTATCTCCGTGCATGACGGCCGCATCAGTTCGATTGAATCCGAGTCCGATGGCAAGGCAGATTTCGTCGGATGTGATGTTTTTCCCGGGTTTATCGACGTACACAATCATGGGGCTGTCGGCGTAGACGTAAACTCAGCGGACGCCGCCGCGCTTATGAGGGTTGCGACCTTTCTTGCAAGCAACGGTGTGGTGGCATGGATGCCGACGCTAGTCCCCGACTCCCAAGAGAATTATAAACGCGCGATCGACGCGATTACCGAGCTAATGCTGATGCAAGCTGGGAAGCCAGTTGCTCAGGCACTCGGCGTGCACTATGAAGGGGTGTACGCGAGTCACCCCATGTGCGGGGCCTTACGGTCGCAGTATTTCCGAGAATGGAATGGAGCGATCGGCTTGCCCAAGATCGACTCGGGCGTTCACCTGATGACAGTCGCTCCGGAAGTCCCAGGCGGGATTGAATTGATTGAGGGACTGGTCGCAGATGGATGGGTCGTCTCGATCGGGCACACAAAGGCCGACGCGACCGCTCTCGATAAGGCATTTGCCGCCGGCGCACGACATATTACGCATTTCTTCAATGCGATGACCGGCATTCACCACCGTGACCTGGGTGTCGCGGGATGGGGACTCGCCAACGAGCTGATAACCTTTGACATCATCGCTGACGGCATCCATGTTGCTCCGGAGATGCTTCGGCTTGCAATCGAGGCCAAGGGTCCACAGCGCGTATCGTTGATCAGCGACTCGGTCGCCCCGACGGGGCTTGGGGATGGAGTTTTCGACCTTTGGGGCGAAGACGTGTCGGTTGAGAATGGCAGGACTCAGAATCAGCGAGGCAGCATCGCGGGATCAGTGTGTACCATGCTCGACGCTGCCCGGATGGTTCGTGCAATTGGTTTCGGCCATGCCGAGGTCGCCGCAATGACCTCCGCAAATCCGGCCAGACTCCTCGGCCTCTCCGGTCGGGGCAAGATAGCTGTTGGGAACCAAGCTGATCTGGTCGGATTATTAACCTCGGGCGAAATCGCTTTCACGATGATACGCGGCGAAATTATCTAGTCGTCGTTTTCTGCAAAGAATTGCAAAGCCCCGAAAATCGCTTCGCTTTTGGCGTAGAATAACGCGGTGAGCAAGATTCTGATCATCGACGACGACGAGGAACTGTGCGAGCTCGTCTCCGAGTATCTTACGGTTGAGGGCTTCGAAATCTCCTGCGTGAACGACGGAGAAGCAGGCCTTGCCGCGGCGCTCGAAGGCGGTTACGACATGGCTATTCTTGACGTTATGCTGCCGAAGATGAATGGATTCGATGTATTAAGAAATCTCCGGCGGGAATCGAGGCTGCCGGTAATAATGCTCACGGCGCGCGGCGATGATATGGAACGAATCATCGGGCTCGAAATCGGCGCCGACGACTACTTGCCAAAGCCATTCAATCCGCGTGAACTTGCGGCACGCCTGCGGGCGATCCTGCGGCGAGCAGACACCGCGAACGCGGAGACCGCGGATACGGAAAAGCTTGACGTCGACGGGATACAGATCTCGGCCGCCTCGCGAACGGCTATTCGGGACGGTGAAGATGTAAACCTGACTTCGGTGGAGTTCGAACTTCTCAGCGAATTGTTACGCGAGGCGGGAAAGATTGTGCGAAAGGAAGATTTGAGCGAGACGGTGCTTGAGCGAAAGCTCTCGCCTTTCGATCGCAGTCTCGACATGCACATCAGCAATCTTCGCAAAAAGCTTGGACAGCGGAGTGACGGCGGCGATCGCATCAAAACGGTGCGATCTGTCGGATATATTTATACGCTCGTATGAAGCTGTTTTTCAAAATCTTCCTTTGGTTTCTCGCGGCGATTGGATTGATGGTCGGCGTCGTGATTTTCGTCACTCGGACGTTCCAAGCCGATCCTGCTAACAGCCGCTTCCAGCGTTCGACCCGAACCCAAATGCTGATTTACAGTGGAACGGCCGCACAGATAGTCGCCGCTGAAGGGGAAGAAGGTTTGAGAAATTTCCTAACGCGCCTGCGTGATGTCGAACCGCCGCGAAGGGTTGACCTAATCGGAACCGATGGGAGCGCCTACTTCGGGTCGGGTGAAGACCTGGCAGGTTTTCAGCAGCTCATTACGAGAACCCGAGAGTCGAAGGGCGCCGAAACAGATTTTACCTCAGAAGACCGTTCGCTCGCCGCCGCGCCCGTTTCATTCCCGGACGGAAGGGAATTCGTTCTGGTACTTCAATGGGAGCGAACCGCCCCGCCCTCTCTCTTTTTTGGGAGCTGGCCCGCAAATCTCCGCCTCATCGGCTTGCTATTCACGGGGACGCTGCTCTGTTACATTCTCGCGCTTTATCTGACGTCGCCGATTCGAAAGCTTCGTGAGGCAACGCGGAAAATCTCTGCGGGCGATCTTGGCTCGCGTGTCGCTACGGGCGTTGGCAAACGCCGCGACGAGCTGGGCGACCTCGCTAAAGATTTCGACGAGATGGCCGAGCGAATCGAATCGCTGATCACGTCGCAGCAACGCTTGACGCAGGATATCTCACACGAGTTGCGATCCCCGCTCGCGCGCCTTAATGTGGCCCTGGAGATAGCAAAGCAAAAGTCGGCCCCTGAAACATTGCCGCAACTCGATCGAATCGAAACCGAGTCGCATCGATTGAACGAAATGATTTCAAGGATTCTCACTCTCGCGAAACTCGAGAGCGGAGCTGAGGAATACGATCGGCGAAGGATAGACCTGACAGAGCTCGTCCGCGATATCGCGGCAGATGCCGACTTCGAAGCGAAAGGAAAAGACAAGGTTGTCGAGGTTGCTATTGCGGAAAAAATTGCTGTCACCGGCAGCGAGAATCTTCTGAGGAGTGCGATCGAAAACGTTTTAAGGAACGCTGTTCGATATACCGCCGATCAGACGGTGGTCGGAGTCGATCTTCGGTCCGAGAACGGGAATGCTGTGATCGTAGTGACCGACCACGGCGGTGGCGTTTCCGAGGACCAGCTCGAGCTATTGTTCCGGCCATTCTACAGAATCGGAACGGATCGTACGCGCAAAACGGGTGGCAGTGGTTTGGGCCTCGCGATCGCAGACCGGGCGATCAAGGCGCACAAGGGCTCGATTACCGCGACAAATTATAACGGCGGTCTTCGCGTCGAAATTAAACTCAAAGCCGATCTGCCCGAGCAGACATAAACGAGCGAATACCCAGAATTATAAACAGAAGGCAGATCAGCGCGGTGGCGAGAGTCGATAGATCCGCGGCCGTAGTGCCGACTGATCCCTTGGAGATTAGACGGCCCGCCGTCGCAGCGAGGCCAAGGAATGCCACAACGAGGGCGCCGTGCATCAAGTGCTTTCGCAGGCCCTCATTCCGCTGCGCCACCAACCCCAAAATTGCAAGGATGACGCCGAATGCCGAGGGTATGAGAGCGGTCGGACTGCCGGAACCTATGGAAACGCCATAAAGATATCCGGCGAGGCCGATAAAGATAAGTACAATTCCGCAAAAAATCGCTGTCGATGGCATTCTAATTCTCCTCTCTCCGATCGGTTCGGCCACAATAGCCCAGCGGCAAGTTCCGTCCCATTGCCAAACATTTTCCGCTAGGTAGCCGAAATATCAAAGGACGCCGCGCAGTCTTCTACGCGCGACGCGCGGGAACTCATTGCCCTTTCGCCCTCCTTTGCATAACATTGATGGTTATGGGTGAGGTCGAAGAATTTGCCGTAGCGCTTGGTGAGGGCGATATCGTCGAACCGATGGTGCAGATACCGTCGGAGCTGCCTGTCCTTCCGCTTCGTGACATCGTGATCTATCCGTTTATGATAGTCCCGCTTTTCGTCTCGAGAGACCGTTCGATCCGGGCGGTAGAGGAGGCACTTAAAGAGAATCGGATGATCCTGCTCGTCTCGCAAAAGGACGTTAACAAGGAAGAACCTGCGCAGGACGATCTCTTCACTGTTGGCACCGTAGCGATTATCATGCGAATGCTGAAATTGCCCGACGGTCGAATTCGGATCCTGATCCAGGGACTATCGCGATGCCAAATCGACTCTGTACAGCATGACGGTGAATATATTAAGGCGAGCGTAACGCCAATCTCCGAACCGCTTGCACCCGATAATTCGTTAGAGGTCGAAGCTCTCGTGCGTAACGTTCGAGGGTCAATGGATCGCGCCGCGAGTCTCGGCAAGAACATATCGCCGGAGGTTCTCGCCATCATCGCCAATCTCGATGACGCGGGGCGCCTTGCTGATCTCTCAGCCTCAAATTTGGAGCTTAAGGTGGACGACGCGCAGACGGTGCTCGATATCCATGACCCGGTGCCGCGTCTACGACGCGTGAACGAATTACTAAGTAAAGAAATCGATGTCCTAACCGTACAGCAAGAGATAAATACACAGGCACGCGCGGATATCGACCGATCGCAGAGGGAATATTTTCTGCGACAGCAGCTGAAGGCGATCCAAGGCGAGCTCGGCGATGGCAATGAGCTTTCCGAAGAACTCGAGCAATACCGCGACAAGATCCTGAAGGCCAAAATGCCGGAGGGTCCGCAGGACGAGGCACTTCGACAATTGAAAAAACTTGAGCGAATGCATCCCGACACCGCGGAAACCGCGACGCTCCGCAATTGGCTTGATATAGTTTCCGATTTGCCGTGGTCGAACCAGTCAAAGGACAACCTCAATTTGAAGAAGGCTGAGAGAATCCTTGATGAGGACCATTACGGGCTTGAACGCGTAAAAGAACGGATCATTGAGGCGCTGGCAGTTCGAATACTCCGCGAGAAACCGAAGGGATCGATTCTTTGCCTCGTGGGGCCGCCAGGAGTCGGCAAGACGTCGCTGGGACGCTCCGTAGCCCGCGCCTTGAATCGTAAATTCGTACGCCTCTCGCTCGGCGGCCTGCATGATGAAGCGGAGATTCGGGGCCATCGCCGTACTTATGTTGGCGCGATGCCGGGCCGCATCATTCAGGGCATTCAACAGGCCGGGACGAATAATCCGCTGGTCATGCTCGACGAGATCGATAAGGTAGGGGCCGATTTCCGCGGTGACCCGTCCAGTGCATTGCTCGAGGTGCTCGACCCAGAACAGAATTTTGCTTTTCGCGACAATTACCTAAACGTCCCGTTCGACTTATCGAACGTGATGTTTATGACGACGGCGAATATGCTCGATACGATTCAGCCGGCGCTCCGAGATCGAATGGAGACGATCTCCCTGACGGGCTACACGGAGGAAGAAAAGGTGGAAATCGCCCGCCGGCATTTGATTCCGAAGCAGATCGAGGAGAACGGCCTCAATAAAACGGACGTTAAATTCGACCGAAAGGCGATTACGCGGATGATCAACGAGTATACACAGGAGGCGGGCCTTCGACATCTCGAACGCGAGATAGGGAAGGTCTGCCGAAAGGTCGCACGCTCAAAAGCGGAAACGGAGGGCGATTTTGCACTCGTGCGGGTGACCGCGGAAAATCTGCCCAAGTTCCTCCGCATCCCGCGAATCTTTAACGAAGGGGCACTAAAAAAGGATGAGATCGGAACGGTGACGGGACTCGCATGGACGGCTGTGGGCGGTGATATTCTGTTTATCGAAGCACTGAAAACGAAGGGAAAAGGCAAACTCCAGCTTACCGGACAGTTGGGCGAAGTGATGCAGGAGTCGGCTCAGGCTGCTTTCTCGTACGCAAAGGCACGGGCGTTTGAACTCGGAATTCCGCCAAATATCCTCGAGGAATTTGACATTCACATTCACCTTCCTGAGGGAGCGATCCCGAAAGACGGCCCGTCCGCCGGGATTTCCATGGCGACCGCATTGGTGTCCGTACTCGCCCAACGACCTGTCCGCAAAGACGTCGCAATGACCGGTGAGATTACATTACGCGGCAACGTTCTGCCCGTCGGCGGAGTCAAAGAAAAACTGCTCGCTGCGCGTCGTGCAAAGCTCAAAACGGTGATTCTTCCGGCGCCCAACGAACGTGACCTTGACGATTTACCCCCGGAAGTTCGCGAGGATTTGAAGTTTATATTTGTGAACCACGTGCGCGAGGTCTTTGCGGCCGCCCTT
>Ga0136611_10000012_pt1 | contig 99641 bp, 95 predicted proteins | sample AntDrymUQ2232306_2_FD_106645 | JGI IMG/M metagenome (GOLD analysis project Ga0136611, IMG submission 106645) | Polar desert sand microbial communities from Dry Valleys, Antarctica - metaG UQ223 (23.06) | ecosystem: Environmental > Terrestrial > Soil > Desert | place: Antarctica: Dry Valley... | reverse complement strand
TGGTGCACGACAACAAGTCGGCGCTCGTCAGTCAGCGCGAAATTCGCGGCGGCGCCGACGAGTCGGTGGCGGCGGCGCGCGCGGCGCTGCGCGAGAACCCCGACGTGCTGGTCGTCGACGACCTGGTGTCGCCGCAGATGGTGCCGCTGTTGCTGACCGCGGCGTCCGAAGGGCTGCTGGTATTCGTCTCGATCACGGCCCCGTCCACCGCGGATGCGGTGCAGCGGTTCGTGGAACTGGCGCCGCCGGAGATGCGCAAGGCGGTCCAGAACGCGATGGCCGAATCGTTCCGCGGCGCGGTCGCGCAGGTGTTGTTAAAGAAGGCCGGCGGCGGCCTGGTCGCGGCGCGCGAGGTGCTGCTCGCCACCGCGCCGGTGACGCGCGTGATCAGCGAAGGCCAGCTGGGCCAGCTGCCGCTTACGCTCGAGAGCGGCCACAAGCACGGCATGGTGTCATTCACCGACGCCCTGGTCGAATACGTGCGCGGCGGCACGGTGGACCTGCGCGAGGCGTTCCGCAAAGCGCCTGATCGCAACCGACTGCTCGAACGCCTGAAGCGCGAAGGCGTCGACACGAGTGTGGTGGAACGGCTCGCGTAGGGAAGTTGGCAGTTGAAGGTTGCCAGCAGAGTTGTCCGTTGCAACAGACAATTTCAGTTGCAACTGAAACGTTCAACTTTCCACTCAACTACCAACTGTCAACCTTCAACCGACAACTTCAGATTAAGATCAACCCATGGCAGATGTTGCAGTGGTGCGGAAGCGCGTGCGTATCGCGATCGATCAGGCGCGCCGCGACCAGGCGGAGCGGCGCGAGCGCGTCGCCGAAGCGCAGACCAATTACGAGACGTTCCTCCAGACCGCGGCGATCCCGGTATTCCGGATGATCGCGAACGTGCTCAAGTCGGAAGGCAACCTCAACTTCGAGGTGATGACGCCGGCCGGTGGCGTGCGGCTGCAGTCCGAGCGCAATCGGGAAGACGCAATCAATCTCGAGCTCGATACCACCGCGGATCCGCCGCAGCCGCTCGTCACGATCACCCGCGTGCGCGGCAGCAGGGTCACCCAGAAAGATCGCAGCATCAAAGGCAGCAACCCTCTTGTGCAGCTCACGGAAGACGACGTCATCGAGATGTTGCTCGAAGAGCTCAGGCCCTGGCTGGCCTAAGCGACCCGTAACCCCGGAACCCTGGAACCGGTTCGCTCAAATCACGCGCTTTTCGCGAAGCGAGGCGAGAGCGCTCGCGTCGTAACCAATCTCGCCGAGCACGCTGTCCGTGTGCTGCCCGAGCACCGGCGGCGGGGTGCGCACGCTCGCCTCGTTCTCTGAGAACTTGATCGGCGCGCCGATCACTCGCGTGGCGCCGACCGTCGGATGCATCAACGTCTCAACCATGTTGCGCGCCGCCAGCTGCGGATCGTTCAGCATCTGGCCGATGTCCCGCACTTCGCCATTGGCCACGCCCGCGGCGTTGAGGGTGGCGACCCAGTCCGCGTTGGCCTTGGCGCGAAATGCGCGATCGATCGGTGGGCGCATCGCGTCGTAATTTTCCATCCGATCCTTGTTGGTCGTGAAGCGTGGATCGGCGGCCAGCTCGGGAAGGCCAATCGCGGGGCAGAACTTCTTCCACGTCTGATCGTTGCCGACAGCGATCACGATCTCGCCATCGGCGGTCGCGAAGGTTTCATACGGCGCGATGGTTGCGTGGCGATTGCCCTGCCGAGGGGGGATCTTGCCGTTCGCGAACCAGTTCGCGGCTTGATAGGTGAGCAGCGCCGCCGTCGTATCGAGCATGCCGATGTCGACGCGCTGACCCTGTCCCGAGCGCTCCCGCGCCAGGAGGGCCGCGGTGATGCCCTGCGCGCAGTACAACCCCGCCACCATGTCGGTAATCGCCACGCCAAGGCGATACCCTGGACGGTCGGGATCGCCTGTGACGCTCATCAATCCGCCCTCGGCCTGCATCACCGCGTCGTAGCCGGCTTCGTCCCGGCGCGGACCGGTCTGCCCGTACCCCGAGATCGATGCGTAGACCAGGCGAGGGAAGCGCTGGTGCATCGCCTCCCATCCGAATCCAGCGCGCTCGATCGTGCCCGGCCGGAAATTTTCCACGAACACATCAGCGCGCTCGATCAGGCGCTCGAGCACCTCGCGCCCCTCCGCGGGCTTGAAGTCGCAGGTGACGCTTTCCTTGTTGCGATTGATGCTGAGGAAGTACGCGCTTTCCTTGCCGAGGAACGGCGGCCCCCAGTGCCGCGTGTCGTCGCCCTTGCCCGGCTGCTCGACCTTGATCACGCGCGCGCCGAGGTCGGCCAGCACCATGGTGCAATACGGTCCCGACAACACGCGCGTCAGATCGACCACGGTAAATCCTGATAACGGTCCGGCCATCTAATAGAGCGTATCAACGAAGAAGCGTGGAGAACACCGTGCGTGCGCCTTTAAAGTTGTTTGAGCCTTTGGCAAATGCGTGACAGATCGCTGAGCAGCGCGTACGCGGTCTGCGTCAGGCTGCCCGAGCGCTGCACGATGCCGACTTCACCAAGAAGGTCGGTCGTGAGATACAGCGCGTTGCTGAGATCGGCGACGCCCGCGAGCGGATCGTGCAGGTCCAGCACTTCGGGTTCGACGCGGGCCTTGAGCTTGCCGCCCTGCCGCGAGGCGGAGGCGACCAGGCGAATGCGCTTGTTGCGGCTGACGGCTTCGCGCACGTCGGCACCGGTAACATCGCGGATGCCGGTGCGCGCCACGTGATGCGGGGTAATGACGCTGCCGATCAGTACGTTGACCAGTGCCGCGGTCTTCGCGGCCGCGTCCCACCCGTCGACGTCGAGCGTGGGATCGGCTTCCGCGATGCCGCGCGCCTGCATATCGGCGAGCGCGCGCTCAAACTCTGCGCCGCGCTCCAGCTCCGACAGTATGAAGTTGCAGGTCGTATTGATGACGCCGCGAAAGCCTTCGATCGCGATCGCCGGCATGGTCTCGCGGACCAGGTTGAAGACCGGTACTCCGTCCATGACCGCGCCTTCGAAGAAGAACACGCGATCGACGGATTCAGCGAGCGCTTCGAGCTCGTGGTACGCGAAGGCCGCCGGTCCTTTGTTGGCGGTGACAACGTGCGCCTGGCCCTCGAGCGCGGCGCGCACGTGCGACACGGCCGGCTCTCCGCGATCGATGTCGAGCACCGTGGTCTCGATGCACACCAGCCGCCCTTCCGCCGCTTCGTCGGCCATCGCGTCGGCGATCTGGCGAATTACGTCGATGCCGCTGCGCTCACGCGGCAGCGGATCGAGGCGATCGAGTGACTGGCTGCTTTCAACGGTGGTTATCGCGCGCCGCGTATCGATGCCGTCGATATCGACCACGCTGCCGTGGTGGCGCGTCGAAATGCCGACCACCTTCCACGTGAACTCGAGACGGTCCGCCGTCTCCCCGAGCAACTGGACGAAGCGACGCGCGACGTTGCCGAAGCCGATCAGGACGAGCGTGAGCTCCGGCGGGTTCATCTCGAGGCGGGTGCAGGTGCCGCGGGTGCGACGGGTGCAGCGCCTGCAGCGGGCAGGGACGACAGCAACTCCTGGAGACGGTCCAGGCCGGCGCGGTTGTACTCAGGAGGCTCGCCAAAGCCAAGCCGCAGGAATCCGTCCATCCCGAAATGATCGCCGGGCACGATCAACACGCTCTTCTCTTCACGCAGCCGGTTGACCAGCGTCGTCGAGTTAATCGGGTGATCGTAGCGGACGTAGACGATCGCGCCGGCTTCGGGCTTGATCCACTGGAAGCCGCCCGCGCCGGTGAGCCACGCTTCGATCAGCGGCAGATTGCGTCGCAGGATGCCGCGGGTGCGCTCGAACAGGCGCGCCTTGCGCTCGGGTTGCAGCGCGACGCGCGCCAGGCGATCGCTCAGCGCGCCGGGCGCGATCGTGACGTAGTCGTGGTACGACCACAGCGACGCGATTAGGGGCGGCGGGCCGACGATCCAGCCGATGCGCAAGCCGGGGAGCCCGTATGCCTTGGACAATCCACTGGTGATAATCGCCCGTTCGGAGCGGCCCCACATCGACGCGGTTTCCACGCCGTCGAGCTCGGCGCCGCGATACACCTCGTCCGACAAGATCCACGCGCCGTGTTTGTCGGCGACCCGCGCGATGCCGTCGAGCTCCGCCGCCGTCAGCCGCGCGCCGGTCGGGTTGTTCGGATTGCAGATTACGATCATCTTGGTGCGCGCCGACACGAGCCCGGCGAGCGCGTCGAGGTCGATCCGCCAGCGCCCCGCCTGGCGATCCTCCACCAGCTTCCATTCGCGAATGGTCGCGCCGAACGCCCGGGATAACCCCCAGGTCTGCATGTAGTTCGGCACCAGCATGACCACCTCGTCGCCCTGCTCGATCAGGTTGAAGGTGGTGATGAAATTGGCCTCCGATCCGCCGTTGGTGACCTCCACGTGATCGATGCCGGCGCCGGGATAGAGCGCGGCGACCGCGCGGCGCAGCTCGATGGTGCCGTTGGACTGCGAATACACCAGCAGCTGGTCGAGCAGGCCCTCGAGGCCGGCGGGGTCTTCGACCAGCTCGCGCGCCGAGAGGGGGCGAACCCCGCTTTCCGACAGGTTAAACTCAACCAGGTTTTCGTAAGTGGACTGCATTCGCTCCATGGCGAATTGTTCGAGCTTCATGGTCGGCAGTTTATACTTTCTGACAGGCATCATCGATGCGCGAGGATCCAATCCCGCGCTTCGTCCGGGTCCCGGCGCGTGAATTTGCGATGGGCTCTGACGACGGCGCGGACGACGAGCGGCCGTTACATCGGGTGCAGGTGGATTCCTTCTACGCTTCCATTCACCCGGTGACCGTCGAACAGTACGCGGAGTTCACCCGCGAGACTGGTCACGGCGTGCCCGGCGTTCGCGACCTTCCGGTGGTCGTCACCCCGGCACACGAATCGGCGTTCCGGGAGCTGGCGGGGCCGTACGTGTGGCGCGGCGGCGATCCCCCGGTTGAGCACTTCCGTCACCCGGTCACCCTGGTGACGCACGCCGATGCCACGGCCTATTGCCGATGGCTCAGCGGCCGCATCGGCCGGCTGGTGCGGCTGCCGACGGAGGCCGAATGGGAGCGCGCGGCGCGCGGCGATCGCGACGGTGCCCGCTACCCGTGGGGCGACGATGTCGACGCGTCGCGCGCGAACTTCCTGCCCGATCCGGCGTTGAAGCGGCACCGCGGGACGCGCCCGGTCGGCTGCTATCCGCCGAACGATCTGCAGCTCTACGACATGGTCGGCAACGTCTGGCAATGGGTGGCGGACTGGTATCGCCCCGATGCCTACCGCAACGGCGAGCCACGTAACCCGCGCGGCCCGGGTAGCGGCACGCTGCGCGTCGTGCGCGGCGGCTCGTGGGTGACGCACGATGTCGATCAGCTGCGTTGCGCGCATCGCCACAAGGTGCCGCCGGACACCTATGCGTACAGCATCGGATTTCGCGTGGTGTATTCAGACGATGGCACTCCGGATCAAGGCAGTTAAAAGCGCCGTGGGCGTGTGCGATAGTTGACGGATGAAGACGTTCCTCGCGCTCGCCGTTGGTGTGATGCTGGCCTCGACCACGGCATCCGCTCAGCCGCCCGTTGAACCGCAAATCGTCGTCACCGGCGAAGGCATCGTCAAGGCAACGCCCGACCAGGCGTGGGTCAGCATCGGCGCCGAAAGCCGCTCGAAGGTGTCGAAGGACGCGCAGCAGCGTAACGCCGAGGCGATGAAGGCGGTGATGCAGAAGATCGCGTCATTCGGGATTGCGAAGGATGCGATCAAAACTACTGCGATCGATCTGCAGATGGAGTTCGATTACAACAACGGCAGGCAGACGTCGCGCGGCTATGTCGCGCGCAACACGGTGGAAGTTCGCGTGGACGATCTGGCGAAGCTCGGCGACGTCCTCGATGCGGTGGTCAGTTCAGGCGCGACGATCATCCATGGCCTGCGTTTCGATGTGAAGCAGCGCAGCCAGGTCGAGGGCCAGGCGCTGCAGTCCGCGGTCAAGGATGCGATGTCCAAGTCGCAGGCGATCGCGTCGGGCGCCGGTCGCGGGGTGGATCGCATCGTGAGGATCGAGGAGCTGTCGGGCGGCGGTGAGCCAATGCCGATGATGCGGCAGTACGCGATGGCGAAGGCGGAAGACGCCTCGACGCCGGTGGCCGCGGGCGAGATGGAAATTCGCGCACAGGTAAGGTTGACCGTCGCAATCAAATAGCTCCGCCGGCGGACACCACCGTAGCCCCTGTAGTGCGGCTTTAGCCGGACCTTCACTTGCTCAGGCTGTGCCAGAGATACCACGACGCGACCGAGCGGTGCGGGCTCCACAGCTCACCCATCTTCCTCAACCTCTTCGCGTCCGGGCGCTTGCGCAGCCCGTAGGCGCGATGCACCGCATTCATCAACCCGAGGTCGTCGGCCGGCAGGATGTCGGGCCGTCCGAGCCTGAACATCAGAAAGATCTCCGCGGTCCAGCGGCCGATGCCTTGCACCGCCACCAGCCGGCGCATCACTTCGTCATCGGGGAGTTTCGTCAGCCCCTTCAAATCAAGCCGGCCGTCGAGGACCTGCGCGGCGAGATCCTTGATGAAGGAGACCTTCGGGCGGCTGAACCCCGCGGCGCGTATCTGATCGTCGGTGAGCGTCATCACACGGTCAGGAGTTGGTTTGCGGTGGGGAAACAGATCGCAAAACCGCCCGAAGATGGTGGCGGCGGCCTTGGTGGACAGCTGTTGTGACGCGATCGCCATGCACAGCGCCTCGAACGGCTCGCGCGGCGAAACGGCATGCAGCGCACATCGGCCGACGCGCTTGATGATCAGCTTGAGCGTTGGATCCGCCTTCATCAGATGCTTTCGCGCGATGGTGTAGTCGGCTTTCATGGATAGAAGAATAAGTTAAAGTAGGACGCTTAGTCGGACATGGCAATTTCCTCCGTAACGCCTGGTATCAGTCCTTCGATCGTCGATCTGGTCGGCGACACGCCGCTGATTCGCCTGCGGCGCATCGAGCGCGATCTGCCCGGCGTCGAGCTGTACGCGAAAGCCGAATGGAAGAACCCGGGCGGCTCGGTCAAGGATCGGCCAGCGCTGCGCATGATCCAGGAAGGCATCGCGTCGGGACAGCTGGTGCCGGGCAAGGTCGTCCTCGACGCGACCTCCGGTAACACCGGCATTGCCTACGCGATGATCGGCGCGGCGATGGACTTCAACGTCACGTTGTGCGTGCCGGAGAACGTCACCCCCGAGCGCAAGCGCATCCTGCGAGCCTACGGCGCGGATTTGATCTTCACCGATCCGCTGGAAGGCTCTGACGGCGCAATTCGCGCCGCGCAGCAAATGAACGAGTCGGATCCCGGCAAGTATTTCTACGCCGACCAATACAACAACGACTTCAACTGGCGCGCGCACTTCGACACCACCGGGCCCGAGATCATCCGCCAGGCTGGACCGCGCCTGACGCACTTTGTCGCCGGCCTCGGTACCAGCGGCACGTTCATCGGCGTCGGCCGCCGCCTGCGCGAGTACAACGCGAAGATCGTGCTCGCCTCGGTGCAGCCGGACTCGCCGCTTCACGGCCTCGAGGGCTTGAAGCACATGGAGTCGGCGATCGTGCCGGGCATTTACGACCCGAAGCTCGCCGACGAAGACGTCCGGGTCGGCACGGAAGACGCCTACGAGATGACGCGGCGCCTGGCGCAGGAAGAAGGTCTGCTGGTCGGCATCTCGAGTGGCGCGAACCTGGCCGGCGCCTTGAAGATTGCCCGTAAGGGCGCGGTGATGGTGGTGGTGTTTTGTGACGGCGGCGAACGCTATCTGTCCGAACGCTTCTGGGAAAATCCGCCCGAAGGCGTCCTCGTGTCCGGCACCAACTGATGGCGATTACGCTCACCGCGGCGGTGGATGCCGCGATTCGTGCGCATGGGCGCGAAACCTTTCCCCACGAATGTTGCGGCGCCATGCTGGGGAAAGACGGCGTCGTTCGTGAAGCCTACGCGCTGCCCAACACGACCGAAGAAGGACCGCGGCGTCGATTCCTGGTGCGGCCGGATGATTACCGCGTCGCCGAACAGCGCGCGCGCGAAGCGCGGCTCGAGCTGCTCGGCTTCTATCATTCTCACCCCGATCACCCGGCGACGCCGTCGCAATACGATCTCGATCACGCGTGGCCGTCGTTTTCGTACGTGATCGTCTCGGTAATGGCGGGCGAAGATCAGTTGTTGACGTCGTGGCAATTGCAGGCCGATCGATCGGCATTTGACGAAGAGACCGTAACCAATGGCGACTAAGATCCTGATTCCGACCCCGCTGCGCCCGTTTACAGACAAGCTCGACGCCGTGGACATCGACGGCGCGACGATCGGCGAATTGCTGCACAACCTGACCACGAAATACGCCGGTCTGAAGCAGCATCTGTATGCCGCCGACGGCAAGCTGCGCAGCTTCGTCAACATCTACGTCAACGACGACGACATCCGGTATTTGCAGAAGGATCAGACGCCGCTCAAGCCGGGCGATACGGTGAGCATCATCCCGTCGGTCGCCGGCGGAGCCCCGACCGAGGTCATCAAGGAACAGGAAGCCCTTCCCGAGTTGTCCGGCGACGAGGTCAAGCGCTACAGCCGACACTTGATCATGCCCGAGGTCGGCCTCGAAGGTCAGCGCAAGCTCAAAGCCGCGAGCGTGTTGTGCATTGGCGCCGGCGGTCTCGGCTCTCCGGCGGCGATGTATCTCGCCGCCGCGGGCATCGGCAAGATCGGCATCGTCGATTTCGATGTCGTCGACTTCAGCAACTTGCAGCGCCAGATTATTCACGGCACGCCGGACGTCGGACGCGCGAAGCTCGCCTCGGCGAAGGATCGCCTGAATGCGCTCAACCCGAACGTACAGGTCGAAACCTACGACGAAGCGCTCAGCTCCGAGAACGCGATGCGGCTGTTTGCGCCATACGACGTCATCCTCGACGGCACGGATAACTTCCCGACCCGCTACCTGGTGAACGACGCGTGCGTGTTGTCGGGCAAGCCCAACGCCTACGGCAGCATCTTTCGTTTCGAAGGCCAGGCCTCGGTATTCGCGACCAAGGATGGTCCGTGCTACCGCTGCTTGTATCCGGAGCCGCCGCCGCCGGGGCTCGTGCCGAGCTGTGCGGAGGGTGGCGTGTTCGGCGTGCTGCCGGGCATCATTGGCGTGATCCAGGCGACCGAGACGATCAAGTTGATCCTCGGCGCGGGCGAGCCGTTGATCGGCCGCTTCTTGATTTACGACGCGCTGCGGATGCGCTTCCGTGAGCTCAAGCTGCGCAAGGATGCCGACTGCCCGGTGTGCGGCACCCATCCGACCGTGACCAAGTTGATTGACTACGAACAGTTCTGCGGCGTGGCGCCGCACCAGGTCGCGGCCGCGGCCCCACCGGTGACCTCGATGGATGCGCTTAGCTCAATTGAACTGAAGGCAGAACTCGATCGCGGCGACGAGGTGGTGATTGTCGACGTCCGAGAACCGCAGGAATTCCAGATCAACCGCCTGCCAGGCTCCATCCTGATCCCGCTTGGCGACCTGCCGAAGCGTTACGTCGAGCTCGATCCGAACGCGAACATCGTGACCCAGTGCAAGTCCGGGATGCGAAGCGCGAAGGCGCAGGACTTCCTTCGTTCTAAGGGATTTACGAAGGTCCGCAACCTCACCGGCGGCGTGCTGGGCTGGGTCGACCAGGTCGACCCGTCTCAACCGAAGTATTAGGGGTCTGACCCCTTTTCGTTTCGCGTCCGTCGAGGGTCAGACCCCTCAAGCTGCGACAGTGTCTCAAGATTGAAATACGTGTTGCTCGGTCGGACATTGCGGCCTAAAATAGGACTACCTCGGTCGTATATCCGTCCGAGGGCCAATATGCTGAGACTTTCCAAGAAATCCGACTACGCGCTGATGTCTATGACGCACCTCGCGGTGAGGCCCGACGCCTCGTCGAGTGCGCGAGAGATTTCCGAGGCCTACGACATCCCGCTGGAACTGCTCGCGAAGGTCCTGCAGCGCCTGGTGCGCGCGCGATTGCTGGCTTCTGTTCAGGGCACGCGCGGCGGGTATCGCCTGGCACGACAGGCCGCCCAAATCTCGGTGGCGGATGTGATTCAGGCCGTCGATGGTCCGGTGACCGTGACCGCATGCTCCGACACCGACCACAAGTGTGGCCAGTACACGAAGTGCAGCATCCGGGACCCGCTCGCGAAGATCAAGAACCGTATCCTCGATGCCCTGACGACGGTGAGCGTGGCGGAGATGGCGGCGGAAGCGGATGCGCCGGCGCCGGTGCAGACACACACGGTGTCGCGAATGATGTTTGTTCCACCAATTGGTGAGATTTGACGTTCCGACTGCCTGACGGCCTTGGGAACTGAAGTGATTTACCTGGACCATCACGCGACGACACCGGTCGATGCGCGTGTGCTCGAGGCGATGCTGCCGTTCTTCTCCGAGCGGTTCGGGAACGCGGCCAGCAAGCAGCACCGGTTCGGATGGGATGCGAACGACGCGGTTGAGCGCGCACGGAAACAGATCGCGACGCTGATCGGCGCCGGCAGTAGGGACATTGTCTTCACCAGCGGCGCCACAGAGGCGAACAACCTCGCGATTAAAGGTGTCGCCAGGGCCGCGGAAGGCGCGGAAGGCTCAGAGGGCGGGCGTGATCACATAGTGACGATCGCCACTGAGCACAAGGCGGTCCTCGATCCGATCGCGACCCTGCAGCGGCGAGGCTGGCGCGTCACGGTATTGCCGGTGCCGGCGAGCGGAATCGTTGATGTCAGCGCGCTGGCCGACGCGCTCACGGAGCGCACTGCGCTGGTGAGCGTGATGGCGGCCAACAACGAGATTGGCGTGCTGCAGCCGATCAGAGAGATTGCCGTGGTGGCGCACGCGAAGGGCGCGTGGGTCCACACCGACGCGGTGCAGGCGGTGGGGAAGGTCGCGTTCGACGTCGAAGAGCTGGACGTCGACTTCGCATCGATGAGCGCGCACAAGGCGTACGGGCCCAAGGGCGTGGGCGCGCTGTATGTCCGCAGGAAGAACCGTGACGTGAAGGTTGTCGCGGAGATTGACGGCGGCGGTCACGAACGAGGCATGCGCTCGGGCACATTGAACGTGCCAGGCATCGTCGGCTTCGGCAAGGCGGCGGAAATCGCGCGGGCTGAAATGCCGGCCGAGGCAACACGGGTCGCGGCGCTTCGCGATCGATTGCTTGATGGTTTGCGGGCGAAGACCGACGGGTTAACTGTCAACGGCTCGATGGAGATGCGGCTGCCTGGCAACGTCAACGTCAGCTTTGCCGGTGTAGACGGCGAGGCGTTGCTGGTGAGTCTCGACGACGTGGCGGTGTCATCGGGTGCGGCGTGCACGCAGGCGGAACCATCGCACGTGTTGATCGCGCTGGGACTGTCGAACGACCGGGCGCTGGCGTCGTTGCGATTCGGAATTGGCCGTTGGACGACCGCGGCGGACGTCGATTACGCGGCAAAGAAAGTCAGCGATGTGGTCGCGCGGTTGCGGCAGATGTCGCCGGTGTGACGTTTGGAGAGCGATGGCTTAGTCGTCGCTGCGTGAAATGAAATGTTCCGACGAGGTGTTGCGGCGGGTGCGTGACCTGCGGCGAGCCGGATCGCTCCAAGGCGACCACGTCGGAACAGGGGAAGTTGGAACGCTCGATGAGGGCACGGTGATGCGCATCCAGGTGAGGCGCGAGGGCGATCGGATCGTCGAAGCGCGCTTCAAGGTGTTCGGGTGTAGCGCCGCGATTGCTAGCGCGAGTCTCGTAGCCGAGTGGCTGGACGGCGCGGCGATCGAAGAGACGGGCACGATGACGCCGGAACGGATTGTGCGCCAATTGGCGCTGGCGCCGGAGCGCGAACATGTCGCGCGCATGGCGGTTGAAGCAGGGTTAGACGCAGTCAGGACAGCGAAATGATTGAAATTACCGAAAGCGCAGCGCGCGTGATCGAGAAGCAGCTCAGCAAGCAGGGCAAGCCCGACGGCGGCCTGCGCATCGCCGTCAAGGCGGGCGGATGCTCGGGGTTTGCCTACACGTTCGGGTTCGACGCATCGGCGAAGGACAACGACGAGATATTCGAAGGATCGAATGGCGCGAAGGTGTTCATCGATCCGCGCAGCCTGAAGCTGCTCGACGGCACGGTGCTCGATTTCGACGAGAGCAACCTGCTGGCGACCAGTTTCACCTTGAAGAATCCGCATGCCAAGAGCACGTGCGGATGCGGCGAATCGTTTTCGGCATAGGACCATGAGCACAGCAACCAAGCAAATCGAAGAACTGGCGAATACCGAATACAAGTACGGCTTCGTCACCGACACCGAGCAGGACATCATCCCGGTCGGCCTGGATGAGGACGTCGTCCGTTTGATCTCGTCGAAGAAGGGCGAGCCCGAGTGGCTGCTCGAGTGGCGGCTCAAGGCGTTCCGCGCGTGGCTGAAGATGGAAGAGCCGCACTGGCAGAACGTCACCTACGCGCCAATTGATTACCAGGGCGTCAGCTATTACGCCGCGCCCTCGGAAAAGAAAAAGCTCAACAGCCTCGACGAAGTCGATCCGGAGATCCGCGCGACCTTCGACAAGCTCGGTATTCCGATCGAGGAGCAGAAGCTGCTTTCGAACGTCGCGGTCGATGCGGTGTTCGATTCGGTTTCGGTCGCGACGACGTTCCGCAGCAAGCTCGCCGAGCTTGGCATCATCTTCTGCCCGTTCTCGGAAGCGGTGAAGGATTATCCCGAGCTGGTGAAGCAGTATGTCGGCTCTGTCGTGCCGCACACCGACAACTACTTCGCGGCGCTCAACTCCGCGGTGTTCAGCGACGGCAGCTTCGTCTACATCCCGAAGGGCGTGCGCTGCCCGATGGAGCTGTCGACCTACTTCCGCATCAACGCCAAGAACACCGGGCAGTTCGAGCGGACGCTGATCATTGCGGATGAGGGCGCGACGGTCAGCTACCTCGAAGGCTGCACCGCGCCAATGCGCGACGAGAACCAGTTGCACGCCGCGGTCGTCGAGCTGGTCGCCCACAAGGACGCCACCATCAAGTACTCGACCGTCCAGAACTGGTACCCCGGCGACAGAAATGGCAAGGGCGGGATCTACAACTTCGTCACCAAGCGCGGCATCTGCAAGGGCGATCGCTCGAAGATCACCTGGACGCAGGTCGAGACCGGATCGGCCGTGACCTGGAAGTATCCGAGCTGCATCCTGCAGGGCAACGACTCGGTCGGCGAGTTCTATTCCGTCGCCGTGACCAACAACTTCCAGCAGGCGGACACCGGCACCAAGATGATCCACCTCGGAAAGAACACGCGCAGCACGATTGTTTCGAAGGGCATCTCGGCCGGCCGCGGCCAGAACACCTATCGCGGCGCGGTCAAGATCGGCAAGAACGCCAGCAACGCGCGCAACTACTCGCAGTGCGATTCGCTGCTGATCGGCGACCGCTGCGGCGCGCACACGTTCCCGTATCTCGAAATCAAGAACACCACCGCGAAGGTGGAGCACGAAGCGTCGACGTCGAAGATCGGCGAAGACCAGATTTTCTATTGCGAGTCGCGCGGCATCTCGAAGGAAGACGCGATCAACATGATCGTCAGCGGCTTCTGCAAGGAAGTGTTCCGTGAGCTGCCAATGGAGTTCGCCGTCGAAGCGCAGAAGCTGCTCGGCATTTCCCTCGAAGGGTCGGTAGGTTAGGTCATGTTGCAGGTTAAGAATCTGAAAGTGCGGGTCGAGGATCGCGAGATCCTGAAGGGTATCAATCTCACCGTCAACAAGGGCGAAGTGCACGCCATCATGGGTCCCAACGGATCCGGCAAGAGCACGTTCGCCCGCGCGTTGTCCGGTCATCCCGGTTACGAAGTGACCGAAGGCGAGGTCCTGTATAACGGCCAGGACCTGCTCGACATGGATCCAGACGAGCGCGCGCGCGAAGGCGTCTTCATGGCGTTCCAGTACCCGGTGGAAATTCCGGGCGTCAACAACGCCTACTTCCTCAAGGCTGCTCTGAACGCCAAGCGCAAGCAGGCCGGCGTCGACGAGCTCGACGCCATCGACTTCATGAAGCTGGTCAAGGAAAAGCTCAAGCTGCTGCACGTCGACGATTCGCTGCTGCAGCGATCGGTCAACGAGGGCTTCTCGGGCGGCGAGAAGAAACGTAACGAGATCTTCCACATGGCGGTGCTCGAACCGACGCTCGCGCTGCTGGACGAAACCGACTCCGGCCTCGACATCGACGCCCTGCGGGTCGTCTCCGAAGGCGTCAACGCGATGCGCAGCCCCGACCGCGCCTTCATCGTCGTCACCCATTACCAGCGGCTGCTGAACTACATCGTTCCGGATTTCGTGCACGTGCTGAGCGACGGCAAGATCGTGCGATCGGGCGGCCGCGAGCTGGCCCTCGAGCTCGAGGAAAAAGGCTACGCGGGTCAGACCGCCGCAGGAGCGCGCAAGTGATGGAGGCGTTGGTCGCCCTTCGACAGGGCTCAGGGCAAGCATCCCCCCACTGGGTGAAAGAGCGGCGCGAGGCCGCGGCGAAGCGATTTGCCGAAGTGGGCTATCCGACGACGCGGCAGGAAGACTGGCGCTTCACGAATATTGCGCCGATTGCCGACGCGCAATTTGCGCCGGCATTGGGATCATTCGCGCAGGCCCAATCGCTGATCGCATCGGTGAGTGTGCCGGGCGCCGTGCGCCTGGCGATCGTCAACGGCCAGTTCGCCGCCGGCCTCTCGGATCTGGGCGCGCTGCCGAAAGGCGTTCGCATCGCCGGACTGCGCGATGGCGCGCGTGACGGCACGGACGGCCTCGAGGAACATCTGGGTAAGGTCTTCGACATCGACGCGCATCCGTTTGCGGCGCTCAACACTTCGCTGCTCGACGACGGTGTGGCGATCTTCGTCACCGCAGGCTCCGCCGTTGAAACGCCGATTCATATCGTGGTGGTCACCGGTGGTGATGGCAAGGCGGTCGCCGCACATCCGCGTGTGTTGATCGTGGCCGGCGCCAACAGCCAGGTCCGGGTGGCGCAGTCGTTTATCGGCACGCCGGGCGCTGAATACTTCAACAACGCGGTCGCGGAAGTGGTGGTTGGCGAAGGTGCGAACGTCACGTTGTATACCGATCAGCGTGAGTCGGAGCGCGCCTTCCATCTCGCGAACATCCAGGCGCACGTGTCCGCCAAGGGCGTGTTCGAGTCGCATGCGTTCTCGACCGGCGCGCGAATTCAGCGCCACGACATCGGTATCGCGCTCAAGGGTGAAGGCGCCGACTGCACCATGAACGGCGTCTATCTCGCTGATGGCGAGCGCCTGCTGGATACGCACACCTCGCTCGATCATGCGATGCCGCACTGCACCAGCCACGAAGTCTACAAGGGCATCCTCGCCGGCAAGGCGAAGGCGGTGTTCAACGGCCGCATCATCGTCCGCCTCGACGCCCAGAAGACCGACGCCAAGCAGACCAATCGGGCGCTGCTGCTGTCCGACGACTGCACCATCAACTCGAACCCGCAGCTCGAGATCTTCGCCGACGACGTGAAGTGCACGCACGGCGCGGCGGTCGGTCAGCTCGACGAAGAGGCGCTGTTCTATCTCCAGGCGCGCGGCCTGACGCGGCTCGAAGCGCGCGACATGCTGCTCCACGCGTTCGCGGGCGAAGTGATGCAGGGATTGAAGATCCCGGCGCTGCGCGAGCAGATCGAGGCCAATTTTTACACCGCGCTGGCGCGCGACGTCGCATTACAGCCACTGCCATGAGTACTAGCATCGCCGTCGCCCAGACGTTCGACATCGCCAGGGTCCGCGCCGACTTTCCGATCCTGTCGGAGATGGTGCACGGCAAGCCCCTGGTCTATCTCGACAGCGCCAACACCAGCCAGAAGCCGCTGTCGGTGATCAAGGCCACGGACGACTACTACCGGCACGCGAACTCGAACATTCACCGCGCCACGCACTTGTTGAGCGAGCGCGCCACCGGCCTGTACGAGGGTGCGCGCAAGAAAGCGGCGACCTTCCTGAACGCGGCCGATCCGCACACCATTGTCCTGACCAAGGGCACGACCGACGGCATCAACCTGGTGGCGCAGAGCTACGGGCGGACGTTCCTGAAGGCCGGAGACGAGATCGTGCTGTCTTGGCTCGAGCACCACTCGAACATCGTGCCGTGGCAGATTGTGGCGGAGCAGACCGGCGCGGCCATCCAGGTGGTGTCGATCAACGACGCCGGCGAGCTCGATCAGGACGAGTACGCGCGACTGTTGTCGCCGCGCACCAGGATCGTCGCCGTCGGGCACGTCTCGAACGCGCTCGGCACGATCAATCCGATCAAGGCGATGATCGCGCAGGCGCATGCCGTCGGCGCGGTGGTGCTGGTCGACGGCGCGCAGGCCGCGCCGCACCTGGTGATCGATGTCCAGGACCTCGATTGCGATTTCTACGTGCTGTCGAGCCATAAAATGTTCGGGCCGACCGGCACCGGCGTGCTCTACGGCCGCAAGACGCTGCTCGAGGCGATGCCGCCGTATCAGGGCGGCGGCGACATGATCGCGTCGGTCACCTTCGAGAAGACGCTCTACAACCAGATTCCCTACAAGTTCGAGGCGGGGACGCCGAACATCGCGGGCGTCGCCGGATTCGGGGCGGCCATCGATTACCTGTCGACCATCGACCGGCAGGCCGCGCTCGCGCACGAAGACGACGTCCTCGAATACGCGACCGCGCGCATCCGCGAAATTCCCGGCGTGCGCATCATTGGGGAGGCCCGTCACAAGACCGGCGTGCTGTCGTTCCTGCTCGAAGGCGCGCATCCTCACGACGCGGGCACGATCCTCGACAAGCAGGGCATCGCGGTGCGCACCGGCCAGCACTGCGCACAGCCGGTGATGGACAAGTTCTGCATCCCGGCAACGATCCGCGCCTCGCTCGGCATTTACAACACGCGCGAGGACATCAACGCCCTGGTCAAGGGTCTGTTCAAGGTCAAAGAGGTTTTCGGTGTCTGAGTTAAGCGACCTTTACCAGGAAGTGATCCTCGATCACAATCGTCGTCCGCATAACTTTCGCGTCATCGACGGCGCGACGGCCAAGCAGGAAGGTTACAACCCGCTCTGCGGCGATCGGCTGACGTTGTATCTGACGCTCGAGGGCGACGTGATCAAGGACGCAGCGTTCCAGGGCCAGGGCTGCGCGATCTCGAAGGCGTCCGCATCGCTGATGACGGACGCGATCAAGGGCAAGAGCGTCGAGGAAGCGCGCGACCTGTTCGAGCACTTTCACGCGATGATTACCGCGGACACCGACACGCAGCAAGAAGACATGGGCAAACTCTCGGTGCTGGCAGGGGTCCGCGAGTTTCCCACGCGCATCAAGTGCGCCAGCCTCGCGTGGCACACCATGAAGGCCGCGGTCGCGCACGAGACCGACGCGCCGGTATCCACTGAATGACATATCTCCCAACGATGACGACCGGCGGATTGCCTGAAGACAGTCCTGCCCACGCGGTAAGCCAATCGACCGCCGATGTGGTTCCGGATCCGGCGAAGATGGAGGCGATTGCGCCGAAGGTGATCGAGGCCCTCAAGACTGTCTTCGACCCGGAGATCCCGGTCAACATTTTCGAGATGGGCCTGATCTACGACGTGCTGGTCGATGCCAGCGGCTTCGTCGGCGTGAAAATGACGTTGACCGCCCCGAACTGCCCCGCGGCGCAGTCGCTGCCGGTCGAGGTCCGCGACAAGGCGCGCACCGTCGAAGGTGTGACCGACGCCAAGGTCGAGGTCGTATGGGATCCGCCCTGGACCAAGGATCGGATGTCCGACGCCGCCAAGCTTCAGCTCGGCATGCTCTAACTCACCCACCCCCGAGTTGTGCTAGGTTGGGCCGGTGCGGCGCCTGTCGAGTCCGGCAGGCGTCGACGCGCAGTCGGCAACCGGCTCTGATTGAAGGGGTGCTATGCGACCAAAGGCGATCGTCGGACGCGGCTTGCTCGTGGCGGTTCTTGTGGCTCTCTCATCGGCGGCGTTCGCGCAAAGCGCGATCAGCGGCGTGGTCCGGGATACCAGCGGGGCGGTCCTGCCCGGGGTGACGGTTGAAGCGGCCAGTCCCGCGCTGATCGAAAAGATGCGCACCGCCGTGACCGATTCGGGTGGGCTGTTTACCATCGTAGATTTGCGGCCCGGCACCTACACGGTCACGTTCTCGCTGACGGGATTTAACGCCTTGCGCCGCGAGGGGTTCGAGCTCCCCAGTAACTTCACCGCCACCATCAACGCCGATCTTCGCGTCGGCGCGCTCGAGGAGTCGATTACCGTCACCGGCAGCGCTCCGGTCGTGGACGTGCAGAGCACGCAGCGAACCTACGTCCTCAATCGCGAGGCGCTCGATTCACTGCCGACGGCCCGCAATTACTCCGGGCTTGCCGCGCTGATGCCGGGCGTTCGGATGTCAAACACCGACGTGGGCGGCAACCAGCAAATGGAGCAGATCTACATGACCGTGCACGGGTCGCGCCAGACGGACACGACCGTGCAAGTGGACGGGATGAACCTGAACAGCCTGATGAACGACGGCCAGGTGCAGGCCTATTTCAGCGACGCGGCGAATGCCGAAGTCAGCTACCAGACGAGCGGAATCGGCGCCGATGTGTCGGGGGGCGGCGTCCGGATCAACATGATCCCGAAGGAGGGCGGCAACACCCTGAGCGGTTCCGCTTTTTTCGGCTTTACGGATGGATCCTGGCAGGGTGACAACGTCACCGAGGAGTTACGCGCGCGGGGCCTGAGACAAGGCAGCAAGGTGGATCAGATCAGCGACTTCAACGTCGCGGTGGGCGGCCCGATCAAGCGCGACACGCTGTGGTTCTTTACCACCTGGCGCCGAATCGCGACCGACTCGATCATCGCCAACAACTTCTACAAGGATGGCCGCCCCGGGATCGAAGACCAGTGGGTGCAGAACCAGATGGTCAGGCTCACCTGGCAGGTCTCGCCCCGGAATAAGTTCACCGCGTACCACGATCGCTATCCGAAGTTTAAAGGACATGAGATGGGCGCGCTGACGGATCCAGAGACTGCCGCGCGCCGGCGCAATCCGGAGAATGCGCTGTATTACACCGGCCAGGCGAAGTGGACATCGGTCGCGAGCAGCCGGCTGTTGCTCGAGGCCGGCTTCGCGACCAACTCCGAGTACTTTACGGCGCGCTATCAGCCGGGCATCGAGAAGGAACGGGGCACGCCGGAGTGGTACACCCAGATCGGCAAGAACGATCTGGTTCTTCTCACCAACTACGACGGCATCGTGGCGCCGACCAGCGGGATTGATCCGAAGAAGTGGGTGTTGTCGAGCACCGCGTCGTACGTGACCGGGGGCCATTCATTCAAGGCCGGAGCGCAATGGGGCTTTGGTGACTACCAGACCGAGCGCGACATAAATGGCGACTTGGTCCAGCTCTATCGCAACGGTGTGCCCGACTCGGTTCGCGTCTACAACACACCGGTGCGCGCGAAGGAGTTCCTGAACGCCGACCTGGGGATCTTTGCGCAGGACTCCTGGCGAATCGAGCGGCTGACCGTTAATGCCGGCGTCCGCCTCGAGTATTTCAATGGGAAGATCTCGACTCAGGAGATCGGCAGCGGCCGTTTCGCTCCGGTCAGGAACTTTGCAGAAGTCCCCGACATGCCCAACTGGTTCGACGTTGCGCCGCGGTTCGGTGTGGCCTACGACCTGTTCGGCAACGCGAGAACGGCGCTGAAGGCGACGTTCAGCCAGTACATGCGCGGACAGACACTGGGCTTCGCCCAGCGCTACAACCCCCTGCAGTTGCAATCCGACACGCGAACCTGGAATGACCTCAACCGCGACAACGTCGCGCAAGATGACGAGATCGGGCCGAGCAATAACGCATCGTTTGGGCTGCCGGTCACGACGATTCGACCGGATGCCGACATCGAGCGTGAGTACGACCTCGAGTACAGCGCCGGCGTGCAACATCAGCTCAAGCCGGGCTTTGCGGTGAACGCCGCATGGTACCGCCGGGGCACCTACGACCAACGCCGCACCGACAACCTGCCGGTCGCGCTCAGCGACTACACGCTGGTCATCGTGGTGAGTCCTTTGAACGGCGAGGTCATTCCCGCGTACAACTTGAGCGTGGCCAAACGCGGGTTGGTCGATCAGGTGGATGTTACCTCCACCGATTCGGAGCTGCGGCGCCGCACCTACAACGGCGTCGAACTTGGATTCAACGCGCGCGTCGGCCGCGCCACGATGTTTGGCGGCTGGACCTTTGACCGGTTGATCAACGTGGAGTGTGACTCGCGCTCAGATCCGAACACGTTCCGGTTCTGCGATCACAGCACGCTCGGCCTGCCGTTACGCCACGAGTTCAAGGTGGCGGGGTCGCTTCGGCTGCCATGGGACATTCAGGCGAATGTCGCGTATCAGAGTTACGCCGGCCGCGAGCTGCCCACCAACTGGAGCATCAGCCGAACGACTCGTTACGCGGCCGACTGCACCGGGCCCTGCACGCCAGGCGCGCTGGTGATCCCAAACCTGACGCCGGCATCCCTGGTGCTGGCGCTGGCCGCGCCGGGCACCCAGTACTACGGCCAGCTGCAACAAGTGGACATCGGGGTACGGAGGCTTCTCAAGGTGGGGATCTATCAGTTCTCCGTCCAGGCTGACGTGTTCAATGCGTTGAACGTCAGCTACGTCAAGACCGAGAACACCACCTTTGGTTCGTCTCTGGGCCAGCCGCTCGACGTGCTCCAGCCGCGGCTGCTGCGGCTCGCAATCCAGATGAAGTTTTAAGGCAGCCTAGCGCACGGTGACGCGGACGTCCTGCGTCACCGTCTTGAACGTATCGGTCACCTTGGCGCGCAGCACATACTCGCCGGGCGTGCTGAAGGTGGCGGTGGTGGCCGCCTTGGTGTCTTTGGGTTCGGAGAATGGCGGGGAGAAGGCCGCGGGCGCCGGGCCTCGCCACACAATCCATGAAACGTTCAGGCCGAGCGGACGCCCACCCCCGGCGCCGGGGCTTGCACCGGGCGGAGTTTCGCGCGTCGCGGTGGCGACGGCCGGCACGTTGACGGGGGCCTCGGTGCCGCCTTGCAGCGTCGGCGGCGTCTCCTGGCCGACAGCAGGTTTAGCGCGCGGTCGTGGTTTCGGCAGCCCATCATCGGTGATCGTCGCGCTCAGCGTGGCAACACCGGGCAGGGTGACGGGCGCCACCGGCTCGATCGTGATGGCCGGCGCCTGATTCATCTTGCGCTCGGGATCGGTATCGCCACCGCCGGCACCGGCGCCTCCGACCGGGTCGATTTCCCATTCGGCCTGCAGCCAGCCGACCGCCTTCTCGGTCTTACCGTTCACCGTCACCGTCCAGATCACCTCCCGCTTCGGGTCCCAGTCCTTTGGGACGTTCACGGTGAACATGTTCCGCTGCGTGCGGCTGTAGAAAAAAGTTGGCTGGCCACGATCGGGCCCGCCGGGCTGGATGCTGTTGTTGGCGCCCACGGGAACCGTCGGTTGCTGAACGTAGTTCCGGTTCAGATACCCGAAGTGCAGGTTAATGCTGCCATCGCGTGCCCACGACCAGCCCTCGAAGATCGGCTGCACACTCTGCCCGGTGTTGTACTTGAAGTTATTGGTGAACTCCTGCGCGGACAGACCCATTCCGCTCAGCAGAGCGATCACCGCGCCGGCCGCGAGCGCCCTCGAAAAGTGCGACAGCATGCTGCCTACTGTTGTCCCGTGGGGACGGCCATCCGCTGCGCGGCTTTGCGCTCCGCCAGCTGTGTCTTATATTCTTCCTCGGTCAGCTCGACCCAGCCGATCCAGAAGAAGCCCATCTCATCGATCGTGCGTTGACCGTCGCCGACCCAGTTCTTGGGGTCGAGCGCGCGCGGGTTCGACGACGAATTGTCGTGCCACTGGATGTTGTGAAGAATCGTTCCTGCAGGCACCAGCGGTTGGACGTCGTCCGCATAGTTGTAGGTGAGATGCCAGTTGTTGTTGAAGTCCGCGCAGTTGATGATCTCGGTGGTGGTTCGTGTCCCCGACGTCGGATAGATCAACTCGAGGCACTGGCGCTTGCCGAGGTTGTGCATGTGCGGCTGAAACGAGATCAGCCGGGCCGGTTTGTGGAGAATCGTGTAGCCGTCGCTGCGCGCCACGGTGCCGGCCGGGATGTCGAGTGGCGTGGTCGGCTGCGCGAGCTGACGCGACCAGCGAATGTGCTTGGGCGCGTAGCCCTTCGGGTACAGCACGAGCCCGAGCTCGACTTCCGCATTTGCTTGTTCACCGATGGAGTGGAAGTGATAACTGAGACGGGCCTGCTGGCCTTTCTTGAGCAGCACACCAGTGCCCTCAGGATAGACCTCGGCGTTTTTGCCCTGGGCGTACTCGACCAGGAACTGGCCGCCGTCACCCATGGTGTTGTTGCCCTCGGTTCGATCGACCGAGTACGACAGCGCGTGATGCACCACCTTGTGCGACGCACGCGTCGCCGAACGCGTCTGGATCGCCTTGATGTAACGATCCTCGTCGATCGGAATGTCAGCCAGCAATTCTCCGAACAGGTCAGGACCGGCCGCGGCCACGGCATACGCCGGGAACTTGATGACCAGGTCCGGGGTGCCGATCTGCCACGCGCCCGCCTCGGCGAACTTCCGGGGCGCCGGCAGGTCGGCCGGGTTCCCTTGGGGCGCGCCGGCGTCGACCCATTTCACAATCGTTTCGATCTCGCGGTCGGACAGCGCCGGATTATCCTTGAATTGCTGAATGCCAATCGTCTGATCGACATGCCATGGCGGCATGGCTCGCGAGGCAACCTTGGCTTTAATCGAACGTGCCCACGGCCGAACTTCCTGGTAGTTTCCGAGCGACATCGGCGCCAACTCGCCGGCGCGATGACAACTCTGGCAGGAGCGCTGGAGAATCGGGGCGACGTCCTTGGTGAAGGTGACCGCCCCCGCGCCAGTCGCGCCGGTCGTCTGGCCGCCCGCACCGGCAGGAGCGAGGAGAGCGCCGACGATCGTCAGGACAACCGGACCACAGAAGCCGAACACATCAGCAATTCTCATCGCGGACCTCATCAAAAGCGAGTTCGCCGCCAACGCGAGGGACACCGCGCGCGCCTGGCCGGCCATTGAGGCTTGATAGTCAGCCCCGGGCCCGACCCTTGTCAATCCCAATTCCGATGCCCAGTCGCCAAGCTCGAGAGCGGCGTGCGCAGGCTGAAACGTCGTCCACCGCGTCATAATCGAGGAATGCGCGGCCTTGCTTCATTCGTTCTGATCGCGTGCCTGGCCGCCCCGTGCTTCGCGCAGGACGCGCCGCCGCCCAAGCCAGACCCCGAGATTGACGTCACCAAGCTCGGGGTCTCCCTCAAGCGCATCCAGCGCGGCCTGTTCATCGCCGAATCCAGGGAGGTGCAGGGGGGCAGCGCCCTGCACCTGGAGTTCAACGTCCTCGTGTATGGCCAGGCGCCGAAGATCGAGGTGCTGAAGGGCATCGATCTGTTCAATGGTGCGGTGCCAGGCACGGCCCCCTCACACCGGCAGGTGATCGAGCACCTCACCCCGCAGATCTACCGGACGCCGACCATGCCGGTCTCGGCGCTGGCGATGTGGGCGGCGCAACACTTCTGGGAAAAGAGCAAGAAGACCCGCTGCGAAGAGGAAATCGCGCAATATCGCGCCTTCCTGATGCAGGGCGTCAGCGTGTCCGCGCCGCGATGCACCCAATAGGAACCTTGTAGACGAACTTCGCGGTTGGGGCTAGGATGACGCCCCTATGGTCCAGGTCGCCATCACCGTTAACGGGAAAGTCCGTAAAGCGCACATCGAACCGCGCACCCTCCTCGTGCACTTCCTGAGAGAAAACCTCAACCTCACCGGCACGCATGTCGGGTGCGACACCAGCCAGTGCGGCTCCTGCACGGTGCTGATCGACGGGCGCAGCGCCAAGTCGTGCACGCTGTTCGCGGTCCAGTCCGACGGCTCCTCGGTGATGACGATCGAAGGGCTCGCGCCCGAAGGACAGCTGCACGCGGTGCAGCAAGGCTTTTGGGAAGAGCACGGCTCGCAATGCGGCTTCTGCACGCCGGGCATGATCATGTCGGCGGTCAACCTGCTTCAGGACAATCCATCGCCGAGCGAGCAACAGATTCGCGACGGCATCTCCGGCAACTTCTGCCGCTGCACCGGCTACCAACACATCGTCAACGCGATTCAGTCCGCCGCGAAAAACGGCGCCAGGGAGGCGAGGTAGCGATGGCCACCGCCATTCCTGTTCTCCCGAAACTGGTCGGCGAGCGCGTCAAGCGCCGCGAGGACCCGCGCCTCATCCAGGGCCTCGGCACCTACGTCGACGATCTCAAGGTCACCGGGATGCTGCACCTTGCGTTCAAGCGCTGCGACATCGCGCACGGCAAGATCACCGTGATCGACACCACCGCCGCTGCCAAGATGGATGGTGTCGAAGCGGTTTACACCGGCGCCGACATTGCGAAGGTGCTCGGGCCGATGCCGATCGGCACGCCGTTCCCGTCGCCGCCGCACCACGCGGTGGCGGTTGATACGGTCCGCTACGCCGGAGAACCCGTCGCCGTCGTCGTGGCCTCCGATCGCTACCTGGCGCGCGACGCCGCGGATGCGATCGTGGTGTCGTACGACCTGCTGCCTGCGGTCGTGAATCTCGAAGAAGCGATGACCGGTAAGCCGGCGTTGATCCATGCGGATTTCGCGAACAACCTCGCGGTCGCGCTGGTGCCGAGCGGCACCGGTGTCGCGGCTGATTTTTCGAGCATCGACAACACCGCCGTCGATCAGGCCTTTGCCGAAGCCGAAGTGAAGATCAGCCAGCGCATGGTCAACCATCGCCTGGTACCGAACGCGATGGAACCGCGCGGCGTGCTGGCGCACTGGGAGCCGGGCAAGGACACGATGACCATTTGGTCGTCGACGCAGAACCCGCACATCCTGAAGACGATGATCGCGGCGATGAACGGACTGGGGCAGCACCAGGTCCGCGCCATCGCGCCCGAAGTCGGCGGCGGGTTCGGCGCGAAGATCAACATCTACGGCGAGGAGTACGTGTGCTCGGTGGTGTCGAAGAAACTCGGCAAGCCGATCAAGTGGATCGAGGACCGATCCGAAGCGTTCGTCGCCACCACCCACGGGCGCGACATCCTCGGCTACATCGACGTCGCGGCGCGCAAGGACGGCAAAGTGCTTGGCCTGAAGATGCGGCTGATCGCCGACATCGGCGCCTACAACATGCTGCTGACGGCGGCGATCCCGACGTTGACGATGTTGATGGCGAACGGGACCTACGACATCCCGGCGATTCGCACGACGTTGACCGAGGTGTTCACCAACAAGACCCCGACGGACGCCTACCGTGGCGCGGGACGCCCGGAAGCGACCTATTTCCTCGAGCGCGCGATGGACATGCTCGCCGTCGAGTTGAAGATGGACCCCGCCGAGGTGCGGCGGCGAAACTTCATCAAGTCGGCCCAGTTCCCGTATCAGACGCAGATGGGTGCGGTCTACGACTCCGGTGATTACGACAAGGCGCTTGACGCGGCGCTCAAGGCCGCGGACTGGGATGCGCTGAAAGCAGAGCGCGACAGGATGCGCAAGGAGGGACGGCTCGTCGGCCTCGGCCTCGCGATGTACGTGGAGGTGTGCGGCCTCGGCCCTTCATCCTCGCTGCCGACCGGCGGCTGGGAACACGGGCAGGTGACGATCGAGCGTGACGGCCGCATTACCGCCACGACCGGCGCGTCGCCGCACGGCCAGGGCAACGAGACCACGTTCGCGCAGATGCTGGCCGATCAGTTCAGCGTGCCGATCGAGCACATCACCATCCTGCACGGCGACACCGGCATCGTGAAGCAGGGCATCGGTACCTTCGGCAGCCGCTCGCAGGCGGTTGCGGGCACGGCGCTGCATCTGGCCGGCGGCAAGGTCAAAAAGAAAATGGCGCAGTTCGCCGCCGCCATGCTCGAGGCCAGCGAAGAAGACATCGTCTTCGAAAACGGCATGATCGGCGTAAAAGGCGCGCCGGCTTCGGCGAAACCGTTTGCGGCGATCGCCGGCTACGCATATGTGCCGGTGCCGCTGCCGCCCGGACTCGAGCCGGGTTTGAGCGACGAGGCGTTCTTCGAGCCTGCGAACAATACCTATCCATTCGGTTGCCACATCTCGATGCTCGAGATCGATCGCGAGACCGGCGAGCCGAAGTTGCTGAAGATGGTCGCGGTCGACGATGCGGGGAATCTGATCAATCCGCTGATCGTCGAGGGACAGATTCATGGCGGACTGGCGCAGGGCATTGGGCAGGCGATGATCGAAGAGGCCGTCTACAACGAAGACGGACAGCTGATGACCGGTTCGTTCATGGATTACGCGATGCCGCGCGCGACGGATTTCCCGCGCTTCGAGCTGTCGTCAACCGTGACGCCAACGCCGAGCAACCCGCTTGGCGCCAAAGGCGTGGGCGAGGCCGGCACGCTCGGGTCGACGCCGTGTATCGTCTCTGCGGCGGTCGATGCGCTCAGCGAATTCGGCGTCAAACACATCGACATGATGCTGCGGCCTGAAAAACTGTGGCGGATTATTAACGCTGTGTCATCTGCGCCTTTTGTGGCCCAGGGAGGCCGCTCATGATTCCGGTTGCTTTCGAGTACGAACGGGCGACCTCCGTCGACGATGCGCTGGCGAAACTCGCGGCCTCGAATGGCGGCAAGCTGATCGCCGGCGGGCACAGCCTCGTGCCGTTGATGAAGCTGCGCTTGAGTGAGCCCGTGCGGCTCGTCGACATCGCGAGGATTCCCGGCCTGTCCGGGATCAAGGAACTCGGCGGCCGCATCGAGATCGGCGCCACCACCGTGTATAGCGATATCGCCGGCTCGAAGCTGCTGCGCGACAAGTGCCCGATGATCGCGGAGGCAGCGGCCGAAGTCGGCGATCCGCAAGTCCGGAATCGCGGCACGATCGGCGGCAGCCTCGCGCATTCCGATCCGGCGGCGGATTTTCCCGCCGTGATGCTCGCGCTCGATGCGGATATTCAGCTGATCGGCAAGGGCGGACCGCGCTCGGTCAAGGCATCCGCGTTCTTCCGCGGCTTCTACGATGTCGATCTCGCCCCGGGCGAATTGATCGTCGGCGTGCAGTTCGATGCGGTTCGGGCGGCGTCCTACGTCAAGCTGCACCAGCGCGCATCGCACTACGCCGTGGTTGGCGTCGCGGCCGTGCTGGACGTGAAGGGCGGCGTAATCCAGTCAGCGCGCCTCGGGCTCACCGGCGCGACGACCCACGCGGTTCGCTTGAGCGGTGTGGAGAAGGCACTGGTCGGCAAGAAGGCTGAGGAGCTTGCAGCAGCCTGTGAAGGTGCGGCCGCTGACGTGGCCGATCTCAATGGCGATCTGCACGCCAGCGCCGATTATCGAAAGGCGATGATCCCGGTGTTCGCGCGCCGAGCGGTCGAGAAGGCGTTGGGAAGGGCTTGAGGTCTTAGGGTCTTGGAGCGTCGAGTTTGGATTGCATGCAAGCGAAGAAGCGATCCTGCATCATCTTCGCCGCGCTGGCGACGAGGCGCTGACCGAGGCGGGCAATGGTCCCACCGGTCTGCGCCGTTCCCTTGACCTCGACGATGGTGCTGGCGCCGCCGCTCTCAGATACAGAGGCGCGCAGCGTGATCACCGCATTGCCCTTTACGAAACCCGCGCGCCCCTGACCCTCGACCGCGAGACGATACGAGGTTGGGTCGTTCTTCTCGGTGATCGCCACGACGCCTTCATAGGTGCCGGTGATCGCCGCCATGCCGACCGTGATGGCGGTCTTGTAGCGATCCGGGCCGTCCGGTTCGAGGCGCTTACATCCCGGGATGCACGAGGCGATTTCCGCGGGATCCATCAACAGGGTCCACACGCGTAGTGGCGGGGCGGCGAAGGTGTAAGTGCCGGTGACGTCCATATCGAGTGAGCGAGCCCAAGTGTAGCGCGAGATCGCGCACGTCACGCAGGGTGCGGACCGGCAGGAAATCGTCGACATAGGGCAGTGCCGCCTGCAGCCCGCGCGTCAGCGGCGCGTAATCGTGGGTGCCAATCAGCGGGTTCAGCCAGATCAACCGATGGCAGCTGCACTGCAACCGCGCGATCTCGTTGCGCAGCACCTCGGGATCGCCGCGGTCCCAGCCGTCCGAGATCAGAATCACCACCGAGTCGCCGCGCAGCGTGCGCCGGCGCCATCGCTGGTGAAAGCTGCGCAGTGCCTCGCCGATACGCGTACCGCCGGACCAATCGCGGACCGCATGTGAGACTGCGGTCATGGCCGCATCCGGCTGCGACGAGCGCAACTCCATTGTGATGCGCGTCAGGCGGGTGGCGAACAGAAACGCTTCGACCTTTCGAGTATCACGCGACAGGCTGTGCGCGAACAGCAGCAGGGTGCGCGTGTAACGCTCCATCGAGCCGCTGACATCGCACAGCAGCACGATCGGCCTGGTCCGGGTGCGGCGGCGCCGGGTCGGCAGCGTCGCGATCTCGCCGCCGGTGCGCAGGCTCCGCGCCAGCGCGCGCCGCAGGTCGATGCGGCGGCCGCGGCCGGTGACCCAGCGCCGGGTCCGTCGTTCGTCCATGTTCCAGGTGAGCTGCGCCAGCGCTGAGCGTGCGAGGGCGAGCTCGCCCTCGGACATGTCGCCGAAGTCTTTGGATGCGACGGTCTCCTGATCGCTCCAGGTCCGAACGCTGATTGGCTCGGATGAGATTTCGATCTGATCACCGTCGCCACCTGCAGAATCGCCCTGCGTGAGACTGTCAAGACGAAGCCCACTCGGTGTGTGGGCGAAGTCGGATGTGCCCGCCCAAAAAAGATCGAACAGGCTGTCGAAGGTTCGTAGGTCTTCCTGCCGTTGTACCAAGAGTGTCAGACATGCGGCTCTCACGTCATCTCGCAATCGGAGATTGATGAATTGGAGCGCGTCGGCAAGATCGATAATCCGGCCGGTATCAACCTGCAGTCCGCGACGTCGCAGCAGGCGGCCGAATGCGATCAGGTTGTCGAGGAAGGCCGACACGTCAGGCGCGCGCGATCAGCTCGGCGAGCACGCCGCCGCGGATCGCGTCGATGTCTTCTTTCGCCTTCAGCAGCACGCCGATCGTGTCGTGGGCCGACTCCAGATCTAGGGTGTCGCGATCGAGCGCGGCCAGCGCGGCGACCCAGTCGAGCGTTTCGGAGACGCCGGGCACTTTGTAGAGCTCGGCACTGCGAAGCTCGTGCACGACCTTGGTGACCTGCGATGCTAGCCGGGCAGAGGCGTTCGGGACGCGCTTGCGGACGATGGCGAGCTCCTTGTCGAAAGCGGGATACTCGATCCACTGATACAGGCAGCGGCGCTTGAGCGCATCGTGGACCTCGCGCGTGCGGTTCGAGGTCAGGATGACCAGCGGCGGATGCGTTGCGCGCACGGTGCCGAGCTCGGGGATAGTAATTTGGAATTCCGACAGCAGCTCGAGCAGGTAGCCTTCGAATTCCTCGTCGGCGCGATCGATCTCGTCGATCAGCAGCACCGCCGGACGGGTGCGCGCCGGATCGATCGCCTGCAGCAGCGGCCGCTTGATCAGGAAGGTGTCGCTGTAGAGCTCGTGCCGTGCCGTGGTGCGATCGACGCCGCCTGCGGCATCGAGAATCCGCAGCTCGAGCAGCTGCCGCGCGTAGTCCCATTCGTAAACCGCGTGGGTGATGTCGAGGCCTTCGTAGCACTGCAGGCGAATCAGGTCGCTGCCGAGCACGTTGGCCGCGGCGGCCGCCAGCGAGGTCTTGCCGACGCCGGCTTCGCCTTCGAGGAACAGCGGTCGCTGCAATTTCAATGCGAGGAACAACGACACCGCGAGCGCGCGATCGGCAACGTAGTGGTGCTCCGAAAGGCGCCGCTGGAGGTCGTCGACGGTCGCGGCGGGCTGCACGAGGTGCAGTCTACAGGGGGTCGGGACCATTTTCCATGGGCTGGAACATCCCTTGCGTTGTCTTCCGACGTCCAGGAGGAAAAGTATGCCCCGACGACTTCGGCGCGGCCTGCAAGGCGCAGCCTTCCATGTCATGAATCGCGCGGTCCGCAAAACTATCCTGTTTGAAAAGGATGGTGACTTCGATGCGTTCATCGCAGTCGTCCTCGAATCACTAAAGCGCTTCAGGGTTGAAATCATTTCATTCCAGCTAATGCCCAATCACTGGCATTTCGTCGTTACTTGCGATCGGATCGAAGAAATCTCCAAATGGATGCACTGGGTGGCGGGAACACATGCCAATCGCTGGAATGGTGCGCACCGGTGCCGCGGCTCCGGCGCGGTGTATCAGGGAAGGTTCAAGGCCGTGCCGATCCAAAGAGGCATCTCGTTGATCCGCGTCTGTCGATACGTGGAACGCAATGCATTGCGTAAAGGTTTGGTCGCCGCGGCTGAATATTGGGAGTGGTCAAGCCTCTACTCGATTCGCAAGAACTGCGATCTGATTCCGCTCGCTGAGTGGCCAATTTTGAAGCCGACAAACTGGCTTGAGATTGTCAATTGCGACGAAACACCCCAAGAACTCGATGAACTGCGAGGATGCATCCGGCGCAACCAACCGATTGGAGACCCTGATTGGCAGCAGGCGGTCGCACCGTTCATTGGTCAAACAATGAGACGAAGAGGTCGAATGAAGAAAAGGGTCCCGACCCCCTGAGCTATTCTTTCAAGTATGGTCTTGCTGGTCGTGGCGACGGAGTTGGAGGGCACGCTGCTGCGTGAGCGGCTGTCGAATCGCGCCGCCGCGGCCGTGATCGTCTCTGGCGTTGGGCCGGTCAATGCCGCCCATGCGGTGACGCTGGCGATTGCCGGGCACCAGCCGAAATCGATCGTCGTGTGCGGTGTTGGCGGCGCATACCCAGGCTCAGGCCTGAGCGTCGGCGACGTGGCGTGTGCGGAAATCGAATGCTATGGCGATCTTGGCGCGTCTAGCCCCACCGGCTTCCTCGACATGAAAGCGCTTGGCTTTCCGGTGATCGCGTCACCGACGCCGCTCTTCAACGACCTGCCGATGCAGATCTTTCCAGTCGATCGTCGTGTGAAGTTCGTGACCGTGTCGACCTGCACCGGTACCGAGGACACCGCGCGATCGATCGAAGCGCGAACCGGCGGCGCGGTTGAGAACATGGAAGGAGCAGCGGTGGCCCACGTCGCGCATCTGCACGGCATCGCGGTTGGCGAAGTGCGCGGCATCAGCAACCTGGTGACCAATCGAGATACAAAATCGTGGCGGTTGAAGGATGCGGCTCTCGCCGCCCAGGAGGCAGCGCTCGCGTGGATCGCCCAGCAGTAGACTTCGCGTTCTCTCCGTGCCCGAACGATACCTTCGCCTTTCACGCGCTGGTGCATGGGCTCGTCGCCGGACCGCGTGTGTCTGCTCACATGGCCGACATCGAAGCGCTGAATATTCGCGCGACCGGAGCGGATGCGGAGGTGACTAAGGTGTCGATCAACGCCTACGGCCATGGCCTTCGCGATCGCTACATCCTGCTGCGGGCTGGCGGGGCGGCCGGCTTCGGCGTGGGACCGATCATCGTCGCGAAGTCGAAGCGCGACGTTGGCGGGAGAGTGGCGATTCCGGGCGAACGCACCACCGCGGCGCTGCTGTTGCGGCAACTCGGCCGCTTCGACACCGTGGTAATGCGGTTCGATCAGATCGAAGACGCAATCCTGGCAGGCGATGTCGATTGCGGCGTCCTGATCCACGAAGGCCGATTCACCTATGAGGGCAAAGGCCTGACGCTGCTCGCCGATCTCGGCAGCCTCTGGGAGGACCGGATGCACTGTCCGTTGCCGCTTGCCGCGATTGCGATCCGACGCGACCTCGCACCACAGCTGGCGCCGGCGATCGATCGCGCGCTTCGCGACAGCGTCGAATACGCATTCGCGCATCCTGATGCCAGCCGTGACTACATCGCCCGGCATGCGCAGGAGATGGATCCGAATGTGACGGCGAGCCACATCAAGCTATATGTGAACGATTACACGCTGGCGCTGGATGAATCCGCGGTGCAGCGGATGTTGGAGTGGGGAGAGCGCGAGGGAGTGTTTCCTCGCGCCGATCCCGATTTGCCGCTGTTCGTCTAAGCCCTCAAGCCCTCAAGCCCGTTACGGCTTCGCCGCAGGCGCCGCCGGCGCCGCCGGAATCTTGCCGTTCGTTTCGAGCACCTTCTTGGCCAGGACGTTCTCAACCTTCGCGTCGTTGCGCAGCGAGGTGAGGTATGCGGCTCGGATCAACTGCTCCTTCCGGCCCTTGAGCGTCGTGCGGATCGCGTCCTTGACCGACGGCATGCTCAGGTCCTTCTGACCCTTGGTGTCGCGAGCGATGGTCAGGACGATCGTGTGAGCGCCGCCCTGGCTGACCAGCTGCACCGTGCCCGGGTTGGACTTGAACACCGCGTCGCGCAGGGCGGGAGGCGCCTGCTGCAACGCCGAGACCGGCACAAAGCCAAGGTCGCCGCCACGCTGAGCCGATTCGGGATCCTCCGAGTAGTCCGCCGCGAGCTCGGCGAACGTCGCGCCACCCTTCAGCTTCGCCATCAGCATCTGCGCTTTCGCGGTCGCCTCCTGCGTCGTCGAGGCATCGTCTCCAGTGCGGTTGGTGCGCTGCTGCTCGCGTGCCGGCGTGACCACAATCTGCGCGATGTGCACGGCGTCTTCATTGCGATTGAACGACGCCTTGTTGGCTTCATAGAACGCGGTGATGTCCTGGTCGCTGACCTGGACTTTGTCGGCCACTTCCTTCTCGACCACCTTCTGCGCCAGCAGGTTGCGGCGCAGGTCTTCACGCATGTCCGCCGCGCTGAGGTTGCGGCTCTTGAGCTCCGTCAGGAACGCGTCCTCTGGAATGTTGGCCTTCGCATCAAGGTAGCCCTTGTCGAGCTCGGCGTCCGGCAGTTCGATCTTCAGCGCCTGGCCCTTCTCGAGCAGGAGCTGCTGGACAATCAGCTCGTTGAGGAGATTCAACTTGGCGGTCAGGGCTTCTTCTTCCGCCGGCTGCTGGCCTGCGGGCGCCGCGCGGCGATACGCCTTCTCGACGTCATCACGCGTGATCTCGTTGCCGTTGACGACGGCCCAGGCGTTCCCGGATGGGGGTTTGGACGTTCCGGTGCCTGCGCCGGGCGCGTCATTGCGGCACGCGGCGGCCAGGATTGCCAAGGCAAGGATAAAAGCGATTCTGGTCATCGCTACATTGTAGCCGCGGCTTGCCGAATCACGTCGTGGACCCGGCTGACGCCCTCCGTCAGGGCCGCTGGACCGGGCTGGAGAATGTAGGTGGACTTCACCTCGTAGATCCGGCCGTTCCTGACGGCGGGCACATCGTGCCATCCCGGCCTCGCGATAATCCGGTCTTTGCGAACGGGCTTACCGCACCACGAGCCAATGATCACATCTGGCGCCCGCGCGATGACCTGCTCGCCGGTCACAATCCGATCCTTTGCCAGGCCGGCATGGGCCAGTTCGGGGAAGATCGGGTCGCCTCCGGCGATCTCGACGAGCTCTTCGGTCCAGCGAATGCCGCTGATCAGCGGGTCATACCATTCCTCGAAAAACACTTTCGGACGGCACGGCAATGCTTCCGCGCTGTGACGAATGGCGTCGAGGCCCTGTTCCAGCGTGGCCACGAGCGCGGCGCCCTTCTCGGGAACCCCGACGATACCGGCGAGCACGCGAATCATCTGCAGGATCTCGGCGACGCTGCGCTGGTTGAAGGTGAAGACCGGGTAGCCGCGTTTGACGAGGTCGTTGGTGATGTCGGCCTGCAGGTCCGAGAACGCGAGGATCAGGTCGGGTTTGAGCGCTTCGATCTTTTCGTAACGGGCGTGCAGGAACGACGAGACCTTGGGCTTCTGACGCGCCTCGGGCGGGCGGACCGTGTAGCCGGAAATGCCGACGACACGATCGCCTTCACCGAGGAGATAGAGGGTCTCGGTGGTTTCTTCGGTGAGGCAGACGATGCGCTTAGGGAACATTCATCAGATCTGTAAAAACAAAGCCGTCACGGTCAACGGTGTCGCCAGTCTTCACGTTGATCTCCTTGGTGAACGTTGGACCACCAAAAGCGAACGAGTGGAACTCGCCGTTTTCGCCGCAGGGATCGATGCCGGGTGGCAGGTCGTTCAGCAGCTGTTGATCAAAGTTGCGGCCGGCGAACGAGCGGTCGAGCTTGCGCGGGTCGATACAAGTCAGGCGCGCCTTCAATCCGGCGTCGATCATCTCGCGCGCCAGGTCGTGCGTGCTCTTGGTCTTCCAGACTGGGAACAGCGGTTCGAGCCCTGTGCCCGCGAGGCGGTCCTCGCGATAGCGGCGGACGTCCTCGAGAAACAGATCGCCGAACGCCACGTGCGTGAAGCCCTCGCTCACGAATCCGGCGATCGCGGTGCGCATGATCCCCTCATATTGTTCGTTCGAACAGGGCCACGGCAGCGGCAGGACGTGAAGTGGAAGACCGGTTGCGGCGGCCTGCGCTTCCAACAACTCGCGCCTGACGGCGTGCATTGCCACCCGATCGAAGGCTTGATTGGTCGTGGTCAGCAGTCCGGCTGCGGCCTGTGGGCATTGCTGATTGAGCACATGCAGCATCCACGCGGAGTCCTTGCCGGTGGACCATGAAACGAGGATCTTCACGGATGCAGTGCCCTGGCCATCTTCTCGATGCCGTCGATGACACGCGGACCGGGCACGGTGAGACCCGGGCCGTTGAGAATCACCACGCGCTTGTTCCGGACCGCCGGCACGGACGACAGTGTCGACCACGGGTCGAGCACGGCCTGGAGGTCCGCGTCGTTCAGACGGCTGGCAGCGTTCAGTTCGAGGATCACGTCGGGGCGCCGCGCGAGGATCATCTCCGTGCTGACCTGCGCCGATTCCTTCTCGATGTCGTTGAGCACGTCTTCGCCGCCTGCCGCGGTGAGCATGTCGTGAAGAAAGCCCCGGCCGGCGCTTGCGTAGATGTTTCGCAGCGATCCGGGCTCGCGTCCGAACACCAACAATGTCTTCGGACGAGGCTTGCCGGCAACCCGCCTCCTGACGCCATCGATGGCCGTCTCCAGCGCGCTGGCCACTCGTTGCGCCTGCTCGACGTGCCCAGTGCGCTGCCCAAGCGCGCGCATCGTCACCATGATGTGCTCGAGGCCGCCGTGCCGATAGTCGAAGAACGGAATCGACACCCGCTTGAGCTGCGTGTGCAGATCGACCTGGCTGCCGTAAGTGATGACTAGGTCAGGCCTCAGCGCGATGATGCGCTCGGTGTCTGGATCGACGAGCGCGCCGACGGTGGGCAACGCGCGCACTTCGGCAGGCTCGATGTCGTAGGTGCTAACGGCGACCACCTGGGAGCCAGCGCCGATCGCGAACAGGATCTCGGTGACGTTAGGTACCAACGAAATAATTCTGTTCGGCCGGGCTTGTGCCGCGACCAGCGCGGCGAGAAAAAGCGCCACTGCCAGTCCGCCTAAAGGCGGACACCACTTGGGGACTCTCATGATCGTTTCACCAGTAACCAAAGAAAGAACGGTCCGCCAATCAGGGCCGTGACGACGCCGACCGGAATCTCGAGCGGCGACATCAGCGTCCGCGCCGCAAGGTCGCACAGCACCAGGAACGCCGCCCCGAACAGCGCCGAGGCGGGCAGCACGATGCGGTGATCGGAGCCCACCATCAGGCGCACCAGGTGCGGCACGATGATGCCGATAAAGCCGATTGGGCCGCCAAGCGACACGGCGGCGCCGGTGGCCAGAGAGGCACTGACAAAAGCCAGGCGCTGTGCCGACACGATGTCGACGCCCTTCGCCGCCGCGGATTCCGCGCCAACGCTCAACAGGTTCAATGTCCGCGGCAGCATCGCGAACACCGCGAACGCGACGACGATGAACGGCAGGGCGGCGAGGATCGGGAAGTAATCGGCCACGTCCAGTCCGCCCATCATCCATCGGATGGCGCGCAGCGCTTCGGCGAAGTCCGCGAGATATTGGACGAACAGGATCAACGCCGAGAAAAACGAGTTCAGCGTCACGCCCGCCAGCAACAACACGTTCGTCGACAGGCCGCGCCGTTGCGACGAAGCGAGGGCATAGACGATGCCGGTGGCGACGAGCGAGCCGGCAAAGCTCGCCAGCGGGATCGACGTGATGCCGAGCAGGCTCAACTCGAGCTGCATCGTCACCGCGAGCATCGCGCCGAGCGAAGCGCCTGCGGAGACGCCGAGCGTGAATGGCGTGGCGAGGGGATTGCGCAGTAGTGCCTGCAGAACCACGCCGGCAGCGGCCAACGTCGCCCCGACCAGGGCGCCGGCCAGCACGCGCGGCAATCGCGCCACGAAGAAAATCTGCGCGTCGACGTTCGATTCCCACGGAATAGATCGATCCAACGCGCGCGTCAGCGAGATCGACGTGCTGCCCACTGTCGGCGCCCACAGCATCACCGCGATCGCGAACACCGCAAAGGCGGCGACGACGGTGAGGATGCGGCGGCGGATGCTCATCGCGAGATCAGCCCGCCTTCGCGCACTCGCTTCGGCGTGGCAAGCCTGACGGGGACGACGGTCATGTGGCCGGTGGCGCTATTGACGTGAACATCGGCTTCAACGTCGTAGAGCGCTTTGACGTTCTCCGGCGTCAGCACTTCCGCGACGGGCCCGGCGGCAAGGACGCGGCCGTCCCGCATCATCACGAGCTCGCGGCAAATCGATGCGGCGAGGTTCAAGTCATGCGTCGAGATTGCCATCGTCACGCCGTGGTCGTGGTTGAGGCGCGAGAGGAGCGACGAAATCTCGAGTTGATAACGGAGATCGAGTGATGCGGTCGGCTCGTCCAGCAACAACAGCTGTGCCGATTGCGCGAGCGCGGCAGCTATCACCACGCGTTGCTTCTCGCCACCGCTGATTTCATGGAACGGACGATCGGCGAGATGACTCGTGCCAGTGGCCGCCAGCGCGTCCTCCGCGATGCGGATGTCGCCGGGGCCTTCGACGGCGAATACGCCCAGGTGGGGATGGCGCCCCATCAGCACGATCTCAATGGCGCGATACTCGAAGGCCAGCTCGGTTTCTTGCGGTACGACCGCAATCTGTCGGGCGGTATCGCGTCTCGACAGCTGGTCCAGCCGACGCTCGCCGAGCAGCACGCGGCCCGATGAAGGGCGGCGCGTACCGCTCAGCAACCGCAACAACGTGGTCTTGCCGGAGCCGTTCGGACCGAGAATGCCGACGAGCGCACCAGCGGCGAGGCGGACGCTCACTCCGTCCACCACCAGTGGCGCGCCCGGCGCATACCGGAACGAGACGTTATCGGCCCACAGCAAATCGCGCACCCACGTAGGCCGTCCGGAGCGGGGCCGGGTAGCCCAACACTTCCTCGTAGTCGCGGTCGAACAGGTTCAACGCGCGCGCGAAGAGCTCAACGGCCTTCAACGGACGCCAGGAGCCGCCGAGGTTTACGACGGTGTATCCCGGATTCAGGTACAGCCCGCCACTCGGTCCGAATGCCGGCTCCGCATCCAGGGCTTCGCCGCGAATCTGGATCTGCGTGAACGCCGACAGTTGGGCGCGCGACCACGTTGCGTCGAACGATCCGGAATGCCGCGGACGACGCAGCAGCGCGTCGCCGACTTGATACGGCGTTTGCGCGATGGCAGATCCGTTGACTGCGAGGATCTCGCTATCGAGGAAGGTGTAATTGCCGCGGAGATCGACGCCGGCGTTGATGCGCCACGCCGCCGAGAATTCGGCGCCTCGGGCGCGCGCGTTGGAGATGTTGTCCGTGCGGTAGCGGCTGGAGCCGGCGAAGGTCCGACCGACGGAAATGATTAGGTCGCGATACGCGTTGAAGAACGCCGTGCCTTCGATCTGCACGGCGCCCCGCGCCAGCGTCTGCGTCAGTCCAAATTCGCCGCTCTTGCTACGCTCGGGCTTCAGTCCCGAGTTATCGGTGAACGCGATCTCGAACGCGTCAGGCGGCCGGATCCCGGTGCCGAACGATCCGCGAACGCGGCTCCACTGATTGCCGGACGGGCTGCCGCCGACCAGAAACGACCCGGCGATCTTGGGATTCACGGAAGTCACTGTTTCTTCGGGGAAGTCCGGGCGCGGCGTGAAGGCGAGTGGGTCGCCGGGAAGGGCGTCGCGATTGATTCGCTCACCGCGAATGCCGGCCACGATCGTCGCGCGGTCACTGGCATTCCAGCGGCCTTCTCCGAACAAGCCAAGCACGCCGCGCTTGACCGGAATGCCGCCCGCGGCCCCTGCGGTGATGAACGTGCTGCCACCTTCTTCCCCAAGCCATTCGAGACCGCCAGAGAAGCCAATCGCGTCGCTGGCCGCCACGTCGGTCTGCACGCGCGCGTGTGCGCGATGGGTGTTGCCCTTAGACTCGCCGAACTGGCTCTTGAACGTCAGGTCGTAGTCGGCGACGTCGAACTCGACGCGCTGCCGGACGCGGCTGGCTGCACCGAACCACGGCTGCACCCAGCGGCCCGCTCCACCGACGCGTTTAGTGGTGCCACGTGACACGGTGTCCACGCCGCGGAATCGACCCGCCGGATCCGATCCGAATGCGCCGGGCGAGCCGCGCTCGCTATCAACGTATTGCATTGAGGCCTGCAGATCCGATCCGCGACCGGCGTGACGCCAGCCGAGCGATCCCGAGGCTTGCGACTCCTGCGCATCGTCGTTGCGGACCGTCTCACCGTTGGCGGCTTTGCCGGTGAAGCCTGCATCCTCGAAATAGTTCGCGCCGGCCTGCCACCGCACGCCGTTGACCTCGCCCGTGGTGGCAGCGGCAGCGCGTCGCATGTCACGGCTGCCCGCTTCGACCTGCGCCTGCGCCGACGGCTTGCCGCCGCTGCGCGTGATGATCTGGATCACGCCGCCGATCGCATCGGAGCCGTAGAGCGCGCTCTGCGATCCGCGGAGCACTTCGATGCGTTCCACATCCTGCAGCGGCACCTGCGAGAGATCGAGACCGCCGCCGAATGAATTCTGGCGGACGCCGTCGACCAGGACGAGTGTGTAGTCGGATTCGCCGCCGCGCGAAAAGAGGGAAGTCACCGTACCGGGACCACCGTTTTGTTGCAACGTCAGGCCCGGCACGGATCGCAACGCCGATGCGAGCGTGAACTGCTGTTTCGCTTCGATCTCGCGGCCGGGAATCACCGTGACGCTGTCGGGCGTGCGCGACAACGGCTGATCGATCTGCGCCGCGGAAACGACCAGCGTTTCATTCAGGGCGGTGAGATGCAGCGCGATGTTGAGCGTCGCCGGCGTGGTGGTGAGATCGAGCGATTGCGCGTCGCTGACCAGCCCCGGCGCGGTGGCGACGATGGTGTAGCGCCCCGGCTCGAGATTCGCGACAGTGAATTTGCCGTCGGCATCGGTGCGCGCCCGCAGCGGGGCGGCGGTGGAGCCGCTGAAGTAGATCTCAGCGTTGGCAACGCTGCGGCCGTCGGGGTCGACCACCCGTCCGCTTAAAGTAGTGGCGTGCGCGGACGCCGAAATAACCAACAACGAAAAACAAACAACAAAGGAAAGGGAGATGAGCGTCCGCGTGCGCGGACGTAGAACTGCCATCATGGTTGCCTCCCAGGCGTTCTCTCGCGCCTGAAAAAGACTTGCCCCATTAAACAGGAGGTCTCCTGACTCGCGAATCATCACGTTCATTCCGCCTTCCCACCAGATTCCTGGCAGTGGCTAATTCCGAATGAACGCTCCTCGCTTACAGTGGCGGGACCGTGTGGGCTTTGAACCCAGCTTCCCTTCCTGTCCGGGTACGCGTCGTTGAACCTCTAATGTTACTACAACGGGTTCTACGAGGGTTCTACGGACGTTCTACAATGGAGCAGTGAGCAAAAGCTCGGTAGTTACCGTCCGCGAGACGCCTGTGGCCAAGACCGCGTCCGCCAAAACCGGCGGATTTGCCGTGGTTGCCGAAACCATCGAGGTCGACATCAAGGCGTTCCTCGAGACGACGGTGTCGCGCGCCAGTCACTATCGCCATAACCATCCCCAGCACTCCGACTGCGATCGCGCGAACGCCGACTCACACGTGCGGGCGATGCTGCTCGGGCATTCGGTGACGATGCAGGTGAGCGGCGGTGAGCTGGTGGTCGGCCGCTGGCAGCGCGTGTTGTGCGGCGAGATGGATGGTCAGCGCACGCGAACGATTCGCGCGCAAGTTCAAGGAATTGCCGGCTGATGTTGCAACGACTGAAAACATCCGGGCTGGCCGCGATTGCGGAAAAGGTCGAGGCACGTGAGCGCTTGTCGTTCGACGACGGCGTCGCGTTGTTCCAGTCGAGCGATCTGCTTGCGCTTGGCTGGATTGCGAATCGCGAGCGCGAGCGCCGTCATGACGCGCGGACGTATTTCAATCACAACCTGCGCCTCGAAGCGACCAACGTGTGCGAAGCGTCGTGCCTGTTCTGCTCGTTCGCGCGGCTGAAAGAGGGGATGCCCGGCTCGCACACCATGTCGGTGGAGCAGATCGTGAACAAGCTACGCCAGCGCGACGGCGAGCCCGTCACCGAAGTCCACATCGTCAACGGCCTGCACCCCGGGCTGCCGTTCAGCTACTACACCGATCTGCTGAGCGGGTTGAAAAAGGTTCGCCCAGGCATTCACCTGAAATGCTTTACCGCCGTTGAGATCGCTTTCTTTGCCGATCACTACAGCAAGACCGATAAGCAGGTGCTCGAGGAATTGAAGGCCGCGGGGCTTGATTCGCTGCCCGGCGGCGGCGCAGAGATCTTCGCGGAGCGCGTGCGGCAGAAAATCTGCCACGACAAGTGCGACGGACCGCGCTACCTGTCGATCCACCGGATCGCGCACGGCCTGGGCATGCGCACCAACGTGACGATGTTGTACGGGCACATCGAGACGACGGAAGAGCGTGTCGACCACCTGTTGCAGACGCGCGCGCTGCAGGACGACACTGGCGGATTGCAGGCGTTCATCCCGTTGGCGTTCCATCCCGACAACAACCAGATGCGCAAGCTGCCGGCGCCTGCGGCGAGCGAAACGCTGAAGGTCCACGCGGTGGCGCGCTTGATGCTCGACAACGTCGATCACATCAAGGCGTACTGGATCTCCTGCGGAGTGGAAGTGGCGCAGACGGCGCTGTGGTTTGGCGCCGACGATCTCGACGGCACGGTGCAGGAGGAGACGATCTACCACATGGCCGGATCGTCGACGCCGACCGCGCTCTCGACCGGCGACATCGAGCAGTTGATCTGGGATGCCGGCCGTGAGCCGATCGAGCGCGATACCCTCTACAACGTGGTCCGCGTGCCTGTTGAATCTGGGTCCAGGTCCCAATTCTCAACATCGGTGTCCTGACGAAGCGGCGTGACATGTTGAAAATTGGGACCTGACCCCAAATTCAACATCGAATCGAATCCGGTGGCGCGGCATCAAACAAATTAGGAAGCTGATAAGCTTCTGGTGGGCCAAGGCGAAACCTCAGAAACAGGGGGATTCGATTTGGTCTTTTTAATGTCCGGAGATTGAGAAACTTTTCACAATGTCCACATTCCTGCCGGTTCTGAACGAAGTCGAGAAGGCGTCGATCCGCGAGCGCCAGCCGCTCCCGGAGGCCTATCTCGGTTTGTCGGACGAGGAAATGTCGCTCCGCATCGAAGCGGCGCGTGCGGCACTCGGCGACCGCCTCGTGATCCTTGGCCACCACTACCAGCGCGACGAAGTGATCAAGTTCGCCGACTACACCGGCGACTCGTTCAAGCTCGCCAACGCGATCGCGCACCACCCGAAGGCGGACTACATCGTGTTCTGCGGCGTCCACTTCATGGCCGAGAGCGCGGACATCCTGGCAAGGGACCACCAGCGCGTCATCCTGCCGGATCTCGCGGCCGGGTGCTCGATGGCGGACATGGCGCCCGCGGACCAGCTCGAGATCTGCTGGTCGGAGCTCGGTCAGCTTGGCTTCGCTTCCCGCGTGGTGCCGATCACCTATATCAACTCGGCCGCGGCGATTAAATCGCTGGTCGGCAAGAACGGCGGCACCGTCTGCACGTCATCGAACGCCGCCGCTACGTTGAAGTGGGGCTGGGAGCAGCAAGAGAAGATCCTTTTCCTACCCGACCAGCATCTCGGCCGCAACACCGCGTTCAAGATGGGTGTGGCGCTCGACCAGATGGTGGTGTGGGACCCGAACGAACCGTTCGGCGGGCTCACGCGCGAGCAGCTCGACGCCGCGAAGCTGATTCTCTGGAAAGGCCATTGCTCGGTGCACGTGCGGTTCACCGCCAAGCAGATCGACAAAGTGCGCGCCGAGCATCCCGGCATCAAAGTGATCGTGCATCCCGAAGTGCCGTTTGAAGTGGTCCAGGCGGCCGACGACAGCGGCTCGACGGAGCACATCCTGAAGACGGTTCGCGAGAGCGCGCCCGGCTCGAAGTGGGCGGTGGCGACCGAGGTCCATCTCGTGCATCGGCTAGCGGAAGAGGTTGCGCCCGAGAAGACGGTTGTTTCGCTCGACCAGTTCGGCTGCCTCTGCTCGACGATGTTCCGCGTGTCGCCGAATCACTTGCTGTGGGTGCTCGACTCGCTCGTCGACGGCGACGTCGTCAATGAGATCGTTGTGCCGGACGAGCAGAAGAAGTGGGCTAAACTGGCGTTGGATCGGATGTTGGCGATCCACTAGTTCTGCGATCGTTCTACGACGGTTCTACGAACGTTCCACCAAAAGGCGAGGTTTCAGAGATGGCTCATTCTTTACCGGCGCTGCCCTACGACGCCGCCGCGCTCGAACCGCACATCGACAGCCAGACGATGCAGATCCATCACGGCAAGCATCATCAGGCGTACGTCACCAACCTCAATGCCGCGCTCGACAAGCACCCCGAGCTGCATGAGAAGAGCCTGGATGACCTGGTCAAGAACATCAACAGCGTCCCCGACGACATCAAGGCGGCGGTCCGCAACAACGGCGGCGGCCACTGGAACCATTCGTTCTTCTGGAAGCTGATGGGGCCCAACGCCGGCGGCGCGCCGACCGGGGCGGTCGCTGACGCAATCAACAGCGCCTTCGGCGATTTCGAGAAGCTCAAGACCGCGGTGAACCAGGCCGGCACGACGCGCTTCGGCAGCGGTTGGGCGTGGGTGATCGACAACGGCGGCAAGCTCGAAGTCACCAGCACGCCGAACCAGGACAACCCGTTGATGGAAGGCAAGAAGGCGATCCTTGGCATCGACGTGTGGGAGCACGCCTACTACCTGAAGTACCAGAATCGCCGCCCTGACTACCTCGGAGCCTGGTGGAACGTCGTCAACTGGAACGAAGTCAATCGCTTGTTGAAGGGCTAACGCTCTTCTTCCTCCTGGTGTGTTCGGTCGCTGCTGGCGCACAACCAGCAGTGACCGGGACCCTTTCCAACGTCACGCGCGTCGAGGCGTGGTCCTACTTTCAGCCCTACATTGATCCGCTCGCCCTGACGCAGGCGCCGATCGGCGATCCGGATTACACGTTCTTCGGCGATCGCGCCGAGCTGGGCGTGCGCGTCAAGGGCTCGCGCTTCGAACTGGGCGGCGCGTTCAACTACGTCCGCCTCGAGAATCTTCCGACCAACGCGATTGGGCCCGGCGGCCTCGGCACCGGAGCGTTCTACTTCGCCGCCACCGGCGTGAGCTACAGCTACCAGCTGTATTTGGGCGAGCTGACCGTGAAAACCAAATTCAGCAACGGCACGTCGCTAACGGTCGGCCGCATGCCGTTCGCGTCCGGCGGAGAAGTGGCCTCGGGTAGCTTCTCGCTCCAACGTCTCCGGACCGAGCGGCTCGAATCGCGGCTGATCGGCAATTTCGAATGGTCGTATTACCAGCGCCGCTTTGACGGCGCCCGCGTGGATGTGGACCGGCCGCACTGGCATTTCAATCTGTCGGCGTTCGTGCCGACGCAGGGCGGCTTCGAAGAGTCAACCAACCTGTCGATGCCGGAGGTTCAGGTTGGCGCGACATCCTTCACGCTCAAGAGCAGCAACGTCGACTGGCAGGGATTCGGATACCTGTATCGCGATCGCCGTGGTGAAGCGGCCGTCGTGGACAATTCTTCGTCACTCGATCGCCCCGTCGCCGTGACCATTGCGACGATCGGTGGCTCGTACGCGCGAGTGCTGTCGCGCGACAGCGGCGAGTTCGATGTCGTGGCGTGGATGGCCGGCCAGGCTGGAGATTGGTATGGCCGGTCGCATCGCGCCGCCAGCGTGGCGCTCGAAGCCGGGCACCGCTGGAGGCACGCGCCATATCGACCGTGGGTGCGCGCCGGCTACCTGTGGGCATCCGGCGACCGCAACCAGGAGGACAACCGTCACGGCACGTTCTTTCAAATGATTCCCTCGTCTCGAAACTACGCGCTGTCGTCGGTCTATGCGCAGATGAACCTCAGCGACGTGTTCGCACAGCTGGTCGTTGAACCTCCGCGGTTCAACGCGCGTATCGAAATACATGCACTCCACTTGGCGAGCGGCCAGGACCTCTGGTACCAGGGCAGCGGCGCCACCGCAAGCAAGGGCCGCTACTTCGGCTTCTCCGGCCGGTCCGCCGGGGGACAGCGCTCGCTCGGCACGGTAATCGAGGGCGCCGTCGAGGTGCCAATCAAGAAGTACTGGTCGATCAACGCCTACGCGGCCACAATGTCAGCAGGCGATGCCGTCAGGCAGGCGTTCCCGGACAAACGTCTCGGGTTTTGGTCGCTAGAAAACGTCCTTCGCTTCTAAGGAGCCGCATCAAGATGACTGACGCCACTGTTGTTCGAGAACCTGACTCCTCGCTCGTCACAACGCTGCACATCACTTACGCGCTACATGCCGTCGGCCTGGCCATCGGCGCGCTCGGTGCGGCGAGCGTGCTTGGCTCGTTCATCTTCGGCTGGCCGTCGATCATCGCCGTGATCATCAACTACGTGAAGCGCGGCGATGCGAGAGGGACGTGGCTCGAGTCGCACTTCGAGTGGCAGATCAAAACGTTCTGGTATGCGGTGGCGGCGTCGATCCTGATCGCGATCAGCGGCTTGCTGCTGGCGATCGTGCTGATCGGCTTCGCGATCTGGGCGCTGGGTTTCTTCGCCCTCGGCGTCTGGGCGATCTATCGCATCGCCAAGGGGTGGATGCTGTTGCGTGACCGCCGGGCTATCAGTTAGAACAACTTGACGTCGACGGTTTCGCCTTTTTCGACGATGTCGGTCTGGGCGGGGATCTCGATGTAACCGTCGGCCTGCGACATCGACGTGATGTCGCCGGATGCCTTGAACGCCGGCATTGCCTGGCCGTCGACGATTCTCACCGTGTAGAACTGATGCCGGCCCGTGGTCGAGACGATTCGCTGTCCCAGAGGTAGCGTGACGGTGGCGGTGTGGCGAGGCGCCAGCCGGGCCATCGCGCGTAGCGCGGGGACGAGCAGCAGGTACGCGTTCGACAGGCACGAGGTTGGATAACCGGGCATACCGAACATCGGCTTGCCGTTGATCGTCCCGAACACCGTGGGCTTGCCCGGCTTCACGGCAATGCCATGAAACACAATGTCGCCTTTTCGCCCGATCACATCGAGAATCAGGTCACGCTCGCCGACCGAGCTGCCGCCTGAAAACACCAGCATGTCACACGCCGCGCAGGCGTCGATCGCGCCCTCGAGCGCTTCAATCGTGTCTTGCGCCGTGGCGAACGGCATCGGGATGCCGCCGTGCTCCTGGATGATGGTGCCCAACGTGAACTTGTTGATGTCGTAGATCTGTCCGGGCTGCAGCTCGCTGCCTGGATCCGCGATTTCATTACCGGTCGAGAGAATCGCGACGCTGGGCTTTGCGAACACTTCAACGTCGCCGACACCCAGCGCGGCGAGCGCGCCGATGCGGCTGGGGTTCAAGATCTGGCCGCGCGTGATGACGATTTGCCCGACGACAATGTCAGCGCCTTGTTTGCCGACGTTTTGTCGCGGATAGACCGGCGTCAGCACCCCCACCTCCTCTCCGGCGCGATCGGTTTCCTCGACCATGACGACCGCGTCGGCGCCTGGCGGCATCGGTGCGCCGGTCGCGATCTCAATCGCGGTGCCCGGCTGGAGCGCCTTTGTCGGCACCTGCCCGGTGTAGACCTTGTCGATTACGCGCAGGGTTTTCGGCTCGTAGCGATTGGCGCCAAACGTGTCCTCGGCGCGGACGGCGAAACCGTCCATGCCGGCGCGCGAGAAGGGCGGCACGTCTCGGGTCGACTCGACGTCGACGGCTGCGACGCGGCCGTTGGCATCGACCAGCCGCACCCGCTCGATTCGATCGATCTGCCTGCAGGCGTCAGCGATCAGCTGGCGAGCCTCGTCGAGAGGAATCGTCTCCTTAATCGGCTTCATCTCGCTTTTCATTTGGCAGCCTGCTGAACGAGGTGGGCCAGCTCGGGGATGATCAGTTTATTCATCGCCAGCCTGACGGCCTTCTCAGATCCAGGTAGCGAGATCACCACGACGTGGCCGATCGTCCCGGCACAGGCGCGGCTCATCATCGCCGCCGATCCGATCTGCTCGTAACTCAACATGCGGAACAGCTCGCCGAAACCAGGCAGGCGCTTGGTAAGCAGCGCATCGATCGCCTCGAACGTGCTGTCGCGGCTGGTGAGACCGGTGCCGCCGGTGGTGATGACGGCGTCGACGTCGGCGATCACGGCCTGCTGGCGCACCAGCTCGGCGACGCGAGCCGGATCGTCTTTCTCGATCGCCTTGCCGGCGACGTGATGGCCGGCTTCTTTCAACTGCTCGCAGATCGCAAAGCCGGAGGTGTCGGAGTCGTCTGTGCGAGTGTCCGATACCGTCAGCACGAACACGCGCACCTGGGATGGGGCAACAGCCTTGTGGTCTTCACTGCTCACCGCTCGATTATAGTGGTGGCGATGAAGCGGCTCCTGCCCGTGATTGCGCTGCTGTGCCTGGGAACCATCGCGACGAGCGCTCAACCACCGCTCGACAAGGCGGGCCGGGCCTGGGTCGATGCGACGATCAAAAAACTGTCCCTCGAGCAGCTGGTCGGGCAAATGATCTTCGCGCCGTTCAACTCCACCTACCTGAGTAGCGATACGGACGATTACGAGGCGCTGGTCACGCTGGTTCACGAATCGCACATCGGCGGGGTGATCGCGTTCGGTGGTTCCGAGCCGGTCCCGCAGGTGATGCTCAACAATACGTATGGCGCGGTGATTCTCGGGCAGCCGATGGAGCTCGCCTCGATTCTCAACCGGCTGCAAGCAGTGTCGTCGCTGCCGCTGCTGACGTCCTCGGACTTCGAGTGGGGCGTGCAGATGCGCATCGCGGGCGCGACCAAGTTTCCGCGGGCGATGGCGTTCGGCGCCACCGGCGATCCGCAGTTGGCCTACGACGCCGGCAAAGTGGTCGGCGCGGAATCGCGCGCCATCGGCGTGCACCTGGACTTCGCGCCGGTCGCGGACGTCAACAACAACCCGCGCAACCCGGTGATCAACATTCGATCGTTCGGCGAAGATCCCGCGCGCACCGGCGAAATGGTCTCCGGATTCACGCGCGGTCTGCAGGACGCCGGGATGCTGGCGACGCTTAAACATTTCCCCGGCCACGGCGACACCGACGTCGACTCGCATCTCGGCTTGCCGGTGGTGGCGCACGCGCGCGAGCGCCTCGAGGCGGTGGAGCTGGCGCCATTCAGGGCCGGCATCAAGGCCGGCGCCGCCGCCGTCATGGTGGCGCACATCGAGATGCCCGCGATCGATGCGGAGAAGCAGCCGGCGACCTTCAGCCCGAAGGTGATCGGCACGCTGCTGCGCCCGGGCTTCGACGGCCTGATCGTGTCCGACTCGATGAAGATGGCGGCGATCACCAAAATGGCCTCGCCCGGTGATGCGGCGGTGCGCGCGGTCAAAGCGGGGATCGACGTGATCCTCGACTCGCCCGATTCTGCGGCCGCGGCTTCGGCGATCGTCGCCGCGGTCAAGGCCGGCGACATTCCACGCGCGCACGTCGAACAGTCCGCGCGCCGCATCCTCGAAGCCAAAGCGCGGCTCGGGTTGCATCGCGTGCGGACCGTCAATCTCGACTCTCTGCCGTTGACGGTGGGCGGGCGGAGGCATGATGCGGTCGCGCGCACCATCAGTCAACGATCGATCACGCTGATCAAGGACGTGCGCAGCCACGTTCCGCTGGCGACGCCGAAAACCGGCAGCATGCTGTATTTGTCGATTCTCGACTATCCCTCGGGCTGGCGGATCGCGGCGCCGAGCCGCACCGTGATTCCCGCGCTGAAGGCGCGCTGGCCCGATACCGAGGCGGTAGAGATTTCCGATCGCGCGACGCCGTCCGAGCTCGACTTGGTGCGGTCGATGTCGGACAACTACGATGCGATTGTCGCCGGTATTTTCGTCCGCGCCTCGTCCGGCAGCGGACGTCTCGATCTCGCGCCGCAGGTGGTTCGGCTGCTGCAGGACTTGTCGCGAGGCAGCGAGCGCCGCAACCAGCCGTTTGTCGCGATGTTCTTCGGCAATCCGTACACGCCGATGTTCGTGCCGGAAATCCCGTCGATGCTGCTGACCTACGATTTCTCCGATTACGCAGAGGATTCGGCGGTGCGCGCGCTGGCTGGAGAGATCGCAATCGGCGGCAAACTGCCGATCACGCTGCCTGGATTATTTCCGCTCGGGCACGGGCTTAGTCGGAGCGCTCGCTAGCGCTTTCGCGTCGGAGTCGACGTCCTTTTCCCACGCCTGCAGGAGCTGCGCGAGCCGTCGAACGACCGCGGTGTTCGACGCCGACACATCGTGCCGCTCGCCGACGTCGGTGCGAAGGTCGTAGAGCATGGCGCGGCCGGGACTGTCGATGAACAGCTTCCAGTCGCCGTCGCGGACGGCGCGCTGACTGAGCCCCGCGCTATTGACCCGCCAGAACAGCGTGCGCGAGCTCGGCGAGGCCCCGGCGGCCACCAGCGGCAACAGGTCGACGCCCTCGAGCCTTGCTTCCGCGGGAACGTTCGCGCCCGCTGCCGCGAGAATCGTGGCGCTGAGATCCATCGTGAGGCCCACCTGGTTCGACACCTGGCCAGCCGCGACGCGCCCGGGCCAGCGCATGAGCGCCGGCACACGGATGCCGCCTTCGTAGACCGAGAACTTGCGGTTGAACAGCGGCGCATTGCGCGATAACCATTCGCCGCCGTTGTCGTTGGTGAAGATCACCAGGGTGTTGCCGGCGAGACCGTTGCGGTCCAGCGCCGCGAGGATCTGGCCGACGCCCTGATCCGCGCGCTCCAGCATCTTGACGTAGTCGGCGCGCGTGCCGGGATTCTCATCGTAGGCAAATACGTGACGGGCCTTGTCGATCGCCGTCGAAGGATGATCGGGGACCTGGTACGGCCAGTGCGGCACGTTATAGGCGACTTCGAGGAAGAACGGCGACCTGGCATGCGCGTCGATGAAGCGGACGGATCGATCAGTGATCAGATCGGTCATGTAGCCATCGACCGTGATCGGGGTGTCATTCTCGAACAAATCGGACTCGCCGCCGCCGTCGGTATGCTGGTAGTAATCGATGTAACCGGCCTTGAAGCCGAAGAACGTCGCGAAGCCATGCGCCCTTGGGCTGAACTGCTGCTGGTAGCCGAGGTGCCACTTGCCGATCAGTCCCGTCTCGTAGCCGTGATTGAGCAGGAGCTGAGGCAGCGAATGCCCGTTCGCCGCCAGCCCGAGTTTGCCGTCCGGACTGGATTCGTGGCTGAGCGGCCGCTCCATCGCGAACCGCTGCTGATAGCGGCCGGTGATCAGCGCGGCCCGCGTCGGCGTGCAGGTCGAGCCGTTGGCGTAGAACTGCGTGAATCGCACGCCGGCTTTCGCGAGGCCGTCGATGTTTGGCGTCTTGATGTCGGGGGACCCGTAGCTGGCCAGATCGCCGTAGCCCATGTCATCCGTGAGGATCAGGACGATGTTCGGGCGCGCCGGTTGCGCGCTCGGTGAGGCGAACGCGAGGCCACACAAAATGGTGAATATCAGCAGGCGGCGCACGGCCGAATCTTACAGGAAAGGTTGGAGCTCGAGCGTTTCATCCGGCGGGCATCGCAACCGCGATTCGGGCGTATAGTCACAACGAGCATGCAATGTGCGCGCTGCGGCCTTACGATTTCAGCTGGCTCGATTTTCTGTCCCCGATGCGGCCAACGCGTAGCGACGGCGTCCGGCAGTGGCGGCCCTGAACCTATTGCCCCGTCCGAGCAACCACCCGACGACTCGGCCGTCACCTTGGCCGGTGAATCCCCGACTTTTTTCGATCCCGGCGCACCTGTCACCAGCGCCCGCCTGCAGGCCGGGTCGGCATTTGGGACCCGCTATCGCATCCTGCAGCGACTCGGCGAAGGCGGGATGGGAATCGTCTACAAGGCGTGGGATGACCAGCTCAGCATTCCGGTCGCGTTGAAGCTGATTCGCCCCGAGGCGATGACCGACCCGGTTGCCGCGCTCCAGATGGAGCGGCGCTTTAAGCGCGAGCTGGTGCTCGCTCGACAGGTCACCCATAAAAACGTCGTTCGTATTCACGACCTGGGCGAACTGGGCACGTTCAAGTATTTTACGATGCCGTTCATCGAGGGACAGGACCTCGGTGCGGTGATCGCGCGGGAGGGCAAGCTGCCGGTGGCCCGCGGGCTCCGCATCGCGCGGCAAGTCGCGGCCGGTCTTAGCGCCGCGCACGAGCTTGGCATCGTCCATCGCGATTTGAAGCCAGAGAACGTGATGCTGGACGCCGACGACACGGCCGTCATAATGGATTTTGGTCTCGCCCGCACCAACGACGGCGCAAATTTGACGATGACCGGCGCGGTGATGGGCACGCTTGGCTACATGGCGCCCGAACAAGCGCGCGGAGAGGCGATCGATCAACGCGTCGACATCTACGCGTGGGGCCTGCTGTGCTACGACATGCTGGCGGGGCTTTTCGGCGCCTTTGTCGACATCGGCGTGCATCAGAACGGCCTCGTGCACGTGTTACAGCTCGCGCATCGTTTCGTCAAAGATCCGCGGGAGGTCGTCAAGGCCGGCGACATCGTGAAGGTGAAAGTGGTCGAATTCGATGTCAAGCGCAAGCGCATCGCCTTGACGATAAAGCTCGATGAAGTCACGCCGGCCGGCCGGAGTAAGCCTTCCGAGGGCCGGCAGCGGCGGGCCGATGTCGCAAGCCAGGCGCGCGCCTCGCGCACCCGAAAGGCCTGCACGTCCTGCCCGCCTGCGACATCGTTAGCCGCCGCGTTTGCGAAGTTGTCGGGCACGGTTAGAGACAACCTGCGCGACAAGCCTCCGACGACCCCGATGCGGCGCTATCGGCACCGCAACGGAGCCATCTGCAAGCGGTAAGTGCCGAGCGCGATGCGCGAATTTCGCTGCTGTCGCGCGGCGGCACGGCGGGCGCGGAACGGTCGACGGCGGTGTACTTCGCGCACCGGGCAGCCTTCCCGCGATAGGGAGCGCGGGTGCGTACCCACTAATAAGTGTCGCAGTGCGACCGCTCCTGCGCCACAAAGGCTGACCAGAATTGAAGACTATTGTCAGCCAAACGTAGCCGTATTCTCGCCACTCTCAGGGATTTGCGAGATTCGGTCGTAATCAGGCGGTTTCTGAAGAGCTTAGAGCGGTGCCGGTTTTGCAATGGGGCGGACGCCACCAATGCAGCTGCCGCAGCCCCCCTGCCGCCTCTGTGCCGATGTCGCTGATGCTGTCGTCGGCGCTGACTCGGTACGATCGGCATACGATTCCATCCTGACGGCGCTAGTTCCGCAATTGTCTCAGGGAAGATTCCTCGTTAAGAGAGGGCGCAAGTGGCTGCGCGTTGCCGGACAACTACCGCGCGATGCCGACCGGTGGATTTCGCAACTCGACATCGTTTCTGGACAACCACGAGCCCTCACCGTACTGACAAGCCACGAGCACGGATCAATGACCGTGCTGCCTATTGTCACGGGCGACGCGGAGCCCACGGTCTTGGTGTTCGACGGCGACTGGACTGGGTCCCAGGACGTGCTTGTGGCGGTGGCTGTTGTAACCGGCTTCGCCCTGCGGTCGGTCAGAAATGCACGCCCCGACCCCCGGCCTGCGGCGTTGCTACGTCACACTCGCCGGCTGGTCAGGTCATTGAGAACCGCGCACGGTCTCGAAGCCTCAATGCGGCTGGTCGCTGACCATGCGGCGGCGATGTTGAATGCGGAGCGAGTCTCTGTCTGGCTGTTCAACAACGAGGACCGCGCGCTGCGGATCGCCGCAGCACGTGGGATTGAAACGACAGCCGCCCTCGGGAACGTGCGTATTGCTCCAGGCGACCAGGTAATCGGGCACGTTTATCAGACCGGCCGGGCGCTATTCGTGAATGACGTGCGCGAACTTCCCTCACACGATGCCAGATACCGATACCGCACGAACGCATTTGCGTGCGTACCACTACGGGAGCACGGTATTACTCGTGGAGTGCTTTCGATTACCGATAAGCGGGACGGTTCAGCGTTCGACAAAATAGATCGAATCGCGTTGCGCACGCTCGGATCCTTTGGCGGCACACTGCTCGCCGCCGCATCGTCTTCCGCAGAAATCGTCCGTCTGGCTGAGGCGGCGTCGGTGGATGCCGTCACTGGGCTTTTGAACCGGTCGTCGCTAGACAGCCGCCTGCGGCAAGAGGTGGCCAGGGCAAATCGTGAGCACGGCAAATTGGCGGTGCTGATAGCCGACCTGGATGATTTCAAGAACGTTAACGATAACTACGGGCATCAGAGTGGCGATGCGCTGTTGAGCCGCGTCGGCAGCATCATCCGGTCATCGGTTCGAACCTTCGATATCTGCGCACGTTATGGCGGCGACGAATTCGTGGTGGTGATGCCGAACGCCGATGAAGCAAGCGCCGTGGCGTGCGCCCAACGAATCCTCGACACCATGCCCAAAGCTAAGGATGGTGAGCACCATGCGATCAGCATGAGCATTGGCCTTACGACAAGCGTGCCGAATGATGATCCTGGCGCACTGATTCGACGAGCTGATCAGGCGCTCTACGAGGCGAAATTCGCCGGCAAGAATGGCGTGCGCGTCAGCCGTGCGGGCGAGGCATCGGGTTCCTCGACGCGGGCGGAACCAATTCGTCCAGGCGTCATTGCACCGGCTGACTTGCGTTTGTGGTATGTGCTCGTTGCCGACCGGGACCTCGAGCGGGGAATTTTTTACCACCACCTTTGTGCCCGGTTCCGTCTCGGACTCCTGGTCGCGCATGACCGAGACCAGGCCGCCAGAATAATTGAGCAATTCGGACCGCCGGCATTGCTCGTGGTCGACTTGACGTTGACCGTGATGGATGGACTTTCCCTGGTTGACTCGCTCCCCCTTGATCCGGTCACCCGGGACGGACGCTCAACCATAGTGGTGGCGATTTCGGAGTCGCGACAGTTGTACGAATTTGCGAGCGCGAGAACGGCTTCTCTCCAGTTTGACGTAATCAATCCGCATGGAACCAAGGACGTGGTTCGCGCCAGGATTGAGTCTGCGTTTCTGCAGTGCGAAGTGGTGAAGCTGGCTCCGTCGAACCGCGTCGAAGGACTGGGCCGCCACCGTTCTTTTGCCGTTGAACCGGCCGGGCCTTCGGCAGTTGAGCGGCGTGCCTTTGACCCCGCGCATGCGGGTGTCAAAATACCGTTGTGGGAGCCGGCGCTGATCGAGCGCGAACGCGGAGAGTCAGAAGTTGCGCGCGAGCTGGCTCGCGTTCGACGTGAACAGCGCCAGCTGAGCATCGTCCTATTCGAGATTTCCGCGGACAAGAGGATAGATTCCATCTCGAAGCTTCCAATGGCCGACCGCAACGTTATCGACAGCGTCGCGGACACGTTAGTCAGGGCGATTCGTCCAACTGACCTGCCGATCCGCTGGGGCGGGTCGGAATTTCTTCTGGTATTGCCGGGACTCGCTGGAGCCCCGGCAAAGATTGTTGCGGAACGGATTCGCGCTGCCATGCACGCTCGGGGCACCAATCGAGTTGCGGTCGCCGGTGGCGTTGCACAACTTGCGGAACATGAGGAGTTTGGCGACGTCATGGCCCGTGCCCGCGAGCAGCTGAGCGTGGCGCATGGGCTCGGCCATAATCGCATCAGTTTCTCGCCCGTCCATTAACAGTGAAGAATGTGCCTAAACCAACCTCTCCTTGATTCTGTCGAACGGCCCTTCCCCAGTTCGAGAGTACGGACGGCTGAAGTGCGTATTCCACTCGACGAGGTTGAGATTCAGCGGCCGATGCGAACACCAGGGTCGGCTTTCGTTCGGACAGCTGCGCTTCCAGCCACGCGCCGTACTGTAGCGTGACGGAGTGGCCTGCGGCCATGCGCGAAGGTAATTTTGATGTCGAACGAGGTCACGAATACGTCGTGATCTCGTTCGGCCAATGCTGGCGATACGTCTGCCACTACCGCTAGAGTATCGGCACCCGCTGCGGACCGAGCGTTACATCGAATTTACAGAACTGCCGCAGCTGTTGCGGAATCGTTACGAGCGCGTTGTCCCAGGTTTATCAGCCGTTAGTACCTTCGTGTCGTCTAAGGAGAGAACATGAAGCATCGCGGGTTGGCGCTGTTTTACCGCGCGCTGATTATCAGCATGGTGGCGGTGTCCAGCAACGCTGCGTACGCGCAATCGACCGCCACGATTACCGGCACCGTCACGGATCCCCAGGGGCGCCCACTGCCAGGCGCAGTCGTGGTCGGGCAGCATCAGCCGACCGGCGCGAGCGTTGAGACCACCACCGCAACGGATGGGCGGTATTCGCTTTCCTTGCCTCGTGCCGGTGGTCCATACAAAGTTACCGTCAACATGGCAGGCTTTGCGGTTCAGGAACGTCGCGAGGTGGTCGCGATCGCCGCGGAATCGACCAGGGTCGACTTCGAGCTGCAGCTGGCAGGCGTGACGGAGTCGGTCACGGTGACCGCCGGCGCCGCATTGGCACGCGACGAAAAACGCTCCGCCGCGACCATCATGGACGTGGTGTCAGCGGACTCGGTCGGCCGTTTTCCCGACGCTAACGCCGCCGAAGCGCTTCGGCGCGTGCCCGGCGTGTCGATGGAGATTGATCAGGGCGAAGGCCGGTTTGTCGTGGTGCGCGGCATCGATGCCAGCTTGAACAACGTCACCCTCAACGGGCAGGTGATCGGCACGCCGGCTGAGTTCGGGACGCGTGGTGTGTCGATGGATGCCGTCCCGGCCGATCTGATCTCCCGTCTCGAAGTGGTGAAGGCGCTGCGCCCAGACATGGATGCGAACGCGATCGGCGCATCGATCAACATCGAGACGATGAGCGCCTTCGACATGCCCGGCGGCTTCTTGTTCGGCTCGCTGCGCTCCGGCTACAACGACTTGAGCGGCCGCGCGCCGTTCAGCGGCAGCGCTTCGATCGGCCGCGTGTTCGGCGATCAGCGATGGGGCGTCGTGGTTGGAGGCAGCTATTCCCGCCGCCGCTACGAGTCGCAGCTGTTCCGGGTGGCCGATAGCTGGGGCAATTACAACGGCCAATACGTGCCGCAGAACCAGGCGTTCTTTCTTTACGAGTTGAATCGCCGGCGGCAAGGTGTGAATGGCTCGGTTGAGTTCCGGCCCGCAAAACAGCAAGTCGTGACGTTTCAACTCAACCACAACCGCTTCGAAGACACCGAAGGGCGGCAGCAGACGGCGCTCGACCTGACGCGTGGGACGCTCACCAACCAGACACCGACGAGTGGGCAGTTCAGTCACGGCCGGGCGACCCGGGAGTACCGCGACTACAACCAGCAGCACCTGATCAACGCGGCGATGCTGTCGGGCACTCACGAAAATGCGCAGACTGCATTCGACTGGAGCCTTGGAGCCAGCCGCGGTCAACGCAAGACACCATTCCGGGTGGACTGGGAATTCCGATCGGGAGCGAACGCGTTCCCCAACAGCTACGACGTGTCGGACCCGGAACTGGTCCGCGTCGCGCCGGCCGAGAGTTTCTACTCGGCGGCCGCGTATCCCTTCCGTCGCGTCCGCTATCGTGAGGACATCGAGCGCGAAGACGTGCTCAGCGCCGAGGCAAACGTGAAACGCACCACGACCATCGGCGGTCGAAACGCGTTCTGGAAAACCGGCCTCAAGGTGATCTCGCGCGACAAGCTGCAGGATCGTACGAATGAGAACTACAACGCCGGCGCTCAGGCCTTCACGCTTGGCGACTTCGGCCTGGGCAACTCCGTCGATCGCTTCTTCTACGATGAGCTGCGCTTCGGGCCAACGTTGAATCTGCCGGGCCTCAAGGACTTCTTCGCGGCCAACCCGACTCGCTTCGTGTTTGACGAAGTGACGACCGCGCAAAACTCGGTCGCGCAGGATTTCAGCGCCGACGAGCGGGTGGTCGCCGGCTACGGCATGGTCCACGTCGACTTCTCGCGCGCCAACCTGATGGCCGGCGTTCGTCTCGAGGCGACCCGCGCCGACTACGCGGCCAGCGAGTTGATCTTTGCCAACGCGGTGTTCACCGGCCGTACCGTTCCGGCGACGGGGTCGACCGATTACGTGGACGTGCTGCCCGGCGTGCATGTCAATTTCTTCCCGACCAGCAAACTCACCGTCCGCGCCGCGTGGACCAACACGCTGGGCCGGCCGGCTTACGCGGACCTGGCGCCGATCAGCGTGCTCGATGAAGTGCAGGAGACCGACGGCACGTTCGTCGGCAGCCTGGACACCGGCAACGCGGAGCTTAAGCCGTACCGGTCGATGAACTTCGACCTGTCGGTCGAGTACTACACGACCGCAGGCCTGCTGTCGGTCGCGCCGTTCTATAAGCAGATCGACAATCCGATCTACGATCGCAGCACCACGGAGACCAACGTCGTCCACAACGGCCGCAGCTATGCGCGCTTCGGGCTCGTCAGGCCGGAGAACGGCGAACGCGGCCACATCGGCGGCGTCGAGTTCAACTATCAAACGACGTTCAGCCGCCTGCCGTCGCCGTTCGATGGTCTCGGCGCAATATGAACTACACCTGGACGGATTCGGCGGTGACGCTGTTTGACCGCGACGCGGACCTGCCGTTCTTCAAGCAGTCGGATCACATCGGCAATGCGGCGCTGCTATATCGCAAGTACGGCATCGAAGGACAGGTGTCGCTGTCCTTCCAGAGCCAGGCGCTCGGGTCGGTCGGCGTCACGAGTGACGGCGACATCTACGCGGACTGGTACCGGCCGCTCGATGCGAAGGTCAGCTTCCCGATTTCGCGGATACTGAGGGGCTTCGTCGAGGGACGGAACCTGAACGATGCCGCGCGCATCCGGTATGCGGCCATTCCGGCACGCCGCACGGCGCACGAAATCTACTCGCGCGACTTCTACGCCGGCATCGACTGGCGCTTCTAGATGATTCGACTGGCATCACTGGTGGCCGCGTTGGCACTGGTTGGCACAACTGCCGCGACCGACCAGCCGCGCGGCACCAGCCGTCACGTCGTTCTGATCTCGATTGACGGCTTTGCGGCGTTCCACCTCGACAATCCCGCCATCGACCTGCCAAACATCCGAGCCCTCGCTGGCGCCGGAATCGCCGCCGCAAGCGAGACCGTGTTCCCGAGCATGACCCATCCAGCGCATACCACCCTCATCACCGGTGGGACGCCCCGCGACCATGGTGTCGTCAACAACCGCGTCACCGACCGCGACAGTGGCAGACGGTTCCACATCACGAACCTGCCGCGCAGTGAGTCGATCAAAGTGCCGACACTGTTCGACGCGGTGCACGACCGAGGACTGCGCACGGCGGCGTTTTTCTGGCCCGAGACGAAGGATGACGGCGCGATCGACGACAACGTCGCCGAGGTGTTCGATGCGCGAGAGCTGGCCGACCCCGCGGCGGTGGCGCCGGCGTTGCTCGCCGAACTACGAGCCGCTGGTGTGCCGATCGACAGCTTCTTTGCTTTCTACGACGATCCTTTCGGACAAGGCGCGGCCGACATCGCTCTGACGCGTGCCGCGATCCACATCCTCAAGGCGCGCCGTCCGGCCTTGCTGGCGCTCCACCTGCTCGTCGCCGACAAGGTCCAGCACGAGTTCGGTCCAGGGCACTACCTTTCGCGGTCGGCCCTCACCACTGCCGATCATGCAGTCGGGCTGGTGCGCGCCGCGATTCGCGAGGCTGGACTGGAGGACACCACCACGATTGTCGTCGCGGCCGATCACGGGTTTGTGACGGTCGAGGATGAGCTCAGCCTGTCGTCCGTGCTCGACGAGCCGTCGCTAAAGGGTCGCGTCCGATGGAAGGCGGATGGCTGGTACGTGTGGGGCGAACTGCTGCCGGGGTTCGATGCGGCGACCGACGGTCCCACCCTCAATCGCGCACTCGCGCGCGCTGCGGCGACCCCGGGGGTCGCGCGGATCGTGCGTCCCGGTGAATTCGGGACCCTCGGGTATCCCGAGTATGCGGCGAACAAGTTTGTCGAAGGTCAGTACCTGATTGCGGGCGATATCACGACGCATCTGACGCTGAATGCGAAGGTTGATGCGACACGCCACCGGCGACCACGGGCTTACCATGGCCACGGCTACTTTCCCGACGCGCCGAGCATGCGCCGCGGCGCTGGTGATGTCCGGTGCGGGAATCGCCGCAGGACGCACGCTGCGCGATGCCCGCAACGTCGACGTCGCGCCGACCATCGCGCGGTTGCTGAACGTCGAGCTCCCCAAGGCGACTGGTCGCGTGTTAGCTGACGCACTCAAATAGGCGAACTGCTGATGGCAAAGGACATTCGTTTCTACGACCGCGCCGTCTCGCGGCTGTCTCGGCGCGAGCTGCTGAACGTTGCGTGGAAGCTCGGTGCCGCCGCGGTGATCTCCCCGCTGGCATCAACCCATCTGTGGGCGCAGCCAAAATTCCGGTCGTATCCGTTCACGCTCGGCGTCGCCTCAGGCGAACCGTTGCCGGATGGCGTGGTCGTGTGGACGCGGCTGGCGCCCGAGCCTCTCAACGGTGGCGGGATGCCGCCGGCACCGGTCGAGATTGGTTGGGAAGTCGCATCGGACGCCGCGTTCAAAGTGGTCGCGCGGCAAGGGACGGCGATTGCGCGGCCTGAGTTGGGCCACAGCGTTCGAGCGGAGGTCGGCGGACTGATGCCCGGCCTCGAATACTTTTTCAGATTTCACGCCGGCGGTGAGGTGAGTCAGACCGGCCGTACCGTCACGGCGCCGGCGTTCGGCGCGCCGGTCGACCGTCTTCGCTTCGCGGTCTGCGGGTGCAGCAAGTACGAGTCCGGCTACTTCACGGCATTACGACACCTTGCGGCCGAACAGTTCGACTTCGTCTTTCACACCGGCGATTACATCTACGAAAAGCGCGCGTATCGCGCCAATAATCCCGCCGTCGTCCGCGAGCATCACGGCCTCGAGATCTACTCACTGGTCGATTACCGCAACCGGTATGCGCAGTACAAGGGTGATGCCGACCTGATGGCCGCCCACCATTCGGCTCCGTTCATCATGAGCTGGGACGACCATGAGGTAGACAACGACTACGCGGGCAGCGCGGACGAAGACGACACACCGGCCGAGGTGTTCCTGTTGCGTCGCGCCGCGGCCTACCAGGCGTACTTCGAACACATGCCGCTCCGCGTGGCCTCGATTCCCGATGGTCCACGGCTGCAGCTCTATCGGAACTTGAAATTCGGCAACCTGATCGATTTCAGCGTGCTGGACACACGGCAACACCGAAGTGACCAGGCGTGCGGCCACGGGGCTGCCAGCAGTTGCGCGGCCGCCGGCGATCCGGCGCGGTCGATCCTCGGGCGCGACCAGGAACGCTGGCTCTTCGCGCAACTCGCGGCCTCACGCGCGCGCTGGACGGTGTTAGGCCAGCAGGTGCCGATGTTCGCGCGCGACAACGGTCCCGCGGTGAATCCTGACGTTCGGTTCTCGATGGACAAGTGGGACGGTTATGCCGCATCGCGACAGCGCGTATTCGAGCAGCTGGCCGCGACGCGCGCCCCCAACCCGATTGCGTTGTCCGGCGACGTGCACACGCATTACGGCGCGGACCTGAAGATGAATTTTGCCGACGAGAAGTCCGAGGTGGTCGGCGTCGAGTTCACCAATTCGTCGATCACCTCCGGCGGCGACGGCAGCGAAGTCGGGCCCGCCTGGGAACGGTTGCGGCAGCACAATCCGCATCTGCGCTTCCACAACAACCGTCGCGGCTATCTCGCGTGCACCGCCACCAATGCCACGATGCGCGCCGAATTCCGGACCGTCGATCGGGTCTCGGTGCCGGGAGGCGCGGGCCACACCGCGGGCGCGCTGGTCATAGAGGCCGGCCGAACAGGCGCCACGCGCGACTGAGGCCCGCGGCCACGTGCAGATTGACCCCAGATGGGGTCAATGCTAGCCTTCCGGCATGGCCGATCTCAAGGTTCGACAGCTCGACGACGGCGTCGCCGACGCACTTCGCGTCCGCGCCGATCGCAAGGGCGTTTCACTCGAGGAAGAAGTCCGCATCACCCTGACCGCATCTGTGGAGGCCAAGCGCCGCGCCTTCCTGCGGCGGGCCAAGTCGATTCGCGCCGCCGCCGGCGACTCGCCCAGCAAGCCAGCCTTGGACAGTGTCCGCCTGATCCGGAACCAACGCGACACGCGTGGCTGACAGCGTGACCACGGTCGGCATCCTGGACGCGTCGGTGGTGGTCAAGATGGTCGTCACGGAAGTAGGCACGGCCGAGAGTCTCGCGGTGATGGAGCGCCCGACGCGGTGGCGCGCGCCCCGGCTGATGGTGATTGAGGTGGCGTCGGCGCTGCGGCAGAAGACCATCGGTGGGGCGCTGTCAGCGGTCAACGCCGCAGCCGCATTGAGCGCGTGCCTCGATGCGGTCGCCGACGGCGTGATCGGACTTGCCGACGATGAAGCGCTCGTGCCGGCCGCGCTCAACCTGGCCCTGACGCTCGATCACAAGGTCCCGGATTGCCTCTACCTCGCGCTGGCCGAGCGCGAAGGTGCCATGCTGGTGTCGGCGGATCGCAAACTCATCGCGCTGGCGCGACGCCGCGGAATTGAAGTTATGGATATTCCGTCAGCTTGAAGACGCCGCTGCTGATCTGTAGCAGACGACGCTCCTGAGGGCGAGGGGAATCCAGCGCATCTCAGCCAGAGTGTCGATGGCAGTACTCCGGTGCCTGTCTACCGACATTTCTGTCGCGTCCCCCGTGGGCCGACAAGGAACTTGTGTCGCTGTCCTCGAGTACTTTAATCGCGCCCGAGGCAGATTTCTTAGTGGACGTTCTCGATTTTCAACGTGAATTGCTGACCTCATTTCGGCGAAGAACTTGCTCTTCCATTAACCATGGTTCCTCCTACATTTTCGTCATTACAGTTCTGGTTTACGTTGAAGCAAAGCGCTTCGATCACCATTGACCTGAAGCGAGTTGCCACCAAGGTGTCACAGCTGCTGTCTCCTTGCGCGCTCGGTCATGGCGACAAGCTCAGAACCCGCGATGAGGAAGGCTTTTTCGCATTGCAATGCGCGGACTGCGGTCAGGTGAAACGCGTGCTCGACACGCCGGCGATCAAGGGACCCAAACTTCACGCGGCGCCCGTTAAGGGCGCACCGTTGACGACCGTGAGGCGCGCAAGGCAGGAGCGATTGTACCCACGGTCAGCGTAGAGCTGGACCGAACCCGAGTCCCGGCAAAAACTGAATCGCGTTGAAAGGGGAACGTTATGGCGCCCGACAACAAGCGGCGATTTCTGACGGCCTGTCCGAACTGCTCCGAGGGGACTGGATTACCGGTTCGAATCTCCGACTACACCAGAAAACTTGTCGGCGTCTGGATGCGTTGCGAGCTTTGCGCATCGGAGTGGGTGTTAACTGGTGACGCCGCAGGCGTCAGGTTGAAGGCGGCCGTAGTCCGACGGCAGCGGCGCTCCGCTTAAATGACCGTGCGGTTGCGTCAACGACGCGCCGCTCGCCGAACGACTCTCGCTACATCGCCGCCGACGCACTCAATTCCGTGAGGGCGCGAGGAACTTCTTCCGGCCATTCGATTGGCCGTGTCGAGTAGTCGTTCGCGGCACTGCTTCCGTTCAGGCCGGGCGAGTCGGAGGGTTCGATCTTCTTGGGACCGAGCGGTTGATTGGCGGCGATCAATGCTTCGGCGGCGGCGGGTGCCAGCGGGCGTGAGAAGTAGAAGCCCTGGGCATGCGTGCAGCCGAGACGTTCCAATTCGCGGCCTTGTGCTTCCTGCTCGATACCCTCGGCGACCACGCCGGTATTCAGCGTTCGCGCCAGCGCCAGGATGCTCTCGACGATCGCGGGACGATCCGGAATCAGCAGGCTGTTGACGAACGAGCGGTCGATCTTGAGCGCGTCGACCGGCAGCTTGGCGAGGTGACTCAGCGATGAATAGCCGCAGCCGAAGTCATCCAGATAAATTTTTGCGCCGAACACGCGCAGCTCGCGAAGCAGTTTGGCGGCCTCGTTCGGGTTGTCCATCAACGCCGTCTCGGTGATCTCGAGGCGCAGGTCGCACGGCTCCAACCCGGCCTTTTCAACCGCGCGCTCGACCATCCACAGGAAGTTCTGCTGCATCAGCTGACGGCTCGATACGTTCACGGTGATGTAATCGAGGTTCGAGGCGGGGAATCGCCGCTTCCAGTCGGCGAACGTCGAGCATGCCTGCTGCAGCATCCACGTGCCGAGCGGTTCGATGATTCCCAGCTCCTCGGCGAGCGGGATGAACGTGGCCGGCGATACCGGCTTGCCGTTGCGGGTCCATCGCGCCAGCGATTCGAAGCCGATGCACCTCCCCGAATTCAGCAGGACGATCGGCTGGTAGTGCACCTCGAAGCCGTTGGTGTTGACGGCATGGCGCAGGTCGTTTTCGAGTCCGACGCGATCGAGCTCGCGCGCGTGCATGTCGGCGTCGAACAGCTCGTGGCGCGCCTTGCCGCGCGACTTCGCGTGATACATCGCCGTGTCGGCGTCGCGCATGATGTCGTCGGGATTTTTGTACTGGGCGTGGCCGCAGGCAATGCCGATACTGGCGGAGGTGAAGACTTCGCGGCCGCCGATCGCGAACGGTGCGCTGAGTGCCGCCTGAATGCGGAAGGCCACCGCGTTGGCCTGGTTGACGTCGCCGAGCTCGTTCAGCAGGATGGCAAACTCGTCACCGCCGAGTCGCGCAAGCGCGTCCCCGGGACGCAGGCAGGACTCCAGACGCCGCGACACCGAGATCAGCAGCTCGTCGCCGACCAGGTGACCCAGGCTGTCGTTGACGACCTTGAAGCGATCGAGATCGAGGTAGAGGGCAGCGAACAGCTGGGTGGAGCGGCGCTGCTTGAGATCCTCGAGCCGGCGGCCGAGGCCTTCAACGAACACCGCGCGGTTGCCGAGACCAGTCAGCGGATCGAGGAAGCCGGCGCTGTCCGGCCGCTGCGACGCACCGGCCCGTTCTGTCGCCTCGGTCAAGGACCCCGCAATGCGAACCGGCCGTCTACCGCCGCTGCGCACGGCGACGCCGCGGCAGAGGAACTGCCGATAGGTGCCGTCCTCATGACGAATTCGGTGCGTGTGCTGGAAGTGCTCGGTCGTGCCGGAGAGGTGCGCCTCGAGCGCCGCCTTCAGCGCCACGCGGTCGTCCTCGTGCACGCGCTCCATCCATTCCGAAACCGGACCCGTGCCGGCGGGCGCGGACACGCCGAGCATCGCGCGCCAGCGTGTCGAGCAATACAGTTCATGTGTCCGAAGGTCCCATTCCCAGAGACCGTCGGTGGCGCCTTCGGCCGCAAGGGCGAGGCGCTCTTCGCTTCGCTTCAGCGCCAGCTCGGCACGGGCACGCTCGGTGACGTCATCCCATAACAGCGTCACACCGCCGCCGGCGGGAAGTAACTTGACTTGCAGCGTTCTGCCACCGGCGCCAGCGGGCAGGATTAACTGCGCCAGCGTTCGTGGAGTGCCGGTCGTCACGACGTCCGTGATCGCTCGCGGGAGTTCGGTCTTGCCGACCGCGGGCACCGCCGCGAGAAGAGTTCGACCAAGCGCGCGCCCGCGGGGACAGTCAAGGAGGCGCTCGATGCCCTCGTTCCAGAGTGTGATCACGCCGTTGGGGTCGATCACCGACATGCCCTGATCGAATGATGCCATTGCCTCGCGGCGGCGATGCTCTTCATCGAGATGAACGACATGCGCAGCGAAGGCGCGGCAGGCGAAGTACAGGGGCACCGCGACCACCGGCACCAGTTCCCAGCGCTGCTGCGCAATGATGCTCACGCACCCGACGGCCACGCCTGCGCCGATGGAGTAGCCCGGACCGCCGCGCATGATGCTTCTCGGCCACGATCGATCAATCGGCTGCCTGGTGGCCAACGGCGCGATGATCTCTGCCGACGCACTCTTGACGATGCAGTAAGCGAGAATCGCGAGCGCGATCGGCAGGCCCTGGTCCGGCCACTTGAACGTGAAGAGTGTGCCGCCGGTCGCCTGATGCACCCACCCCGCGGCTTGCACCGCGGCGACGACAGTAATGAGGTTGATGAAGCCGCGGCGGATGCGATGCGAATGCTCCGAATCGGCCAGGCACTGCGTGAGCGCGCCGGCAATCGCAACCGCGCTCGCCGCGTGCGGACCAAGTATGAGCAGCGCTGCAAAGTTGACAATGAAGGACGGCGGCATGATCGCCCAGTCCCTTGCGCTTGACCGCTGCGCCGCGAGGGCCGAGACGAGCGCCGCAGTTAGCATCAGGCCTGCGAACTCAAAAACGCGCTCCGGTTGCGGCCACCCCGCCAACGCCAGAAATGCTCCGACAGCCCCCGCGATCGCGGCGACAGCCAGCACGTCTGGACGCTTGAGAGCAGACGCCATTAGCTGCCCTCGGCTGTACGGTTACTCTGAGCCATCTTGTCCTAGGAGCAATATGTAAACCACCGATAGCTCAGCAGGACAAGTCCTTCTTACAGCTACACTTAGCTGAACTGAACTTCGGATGTCCTTTCGGTAGCTGTCTTTTTGTTGCACACCGACCGAGCAGTCAATGTCTGAGGGGCGAAAGAGTAGTCAGATTCGTTCGGTAAACACGGGAAACCGACGAAATGCGCCGCTGCCGCGCTCGTGCTTCGTAAAAGAACACGGACGGGTTGTACACGGTGAGCCATTGCCCCTCGCGCGCCAGGTCGACAGTTACAGGATCACGACGCGGGCGGGGAAGTAGCCGTCTTCAGTGCCACGGTCCGCTGGCTCACTAAATCCTGGGCGCAGTAGACGACGCTCGTCGCACCGCGACCAATCTCTCGCTCGAGGAAATAGCCGCGCGAGGGTGCGGGACCGTCCCTGCAGACGGCCCGGCTCGAGTGACTAGAAGTTCAAGCGGAATCCGACTTCAACCTGCCGCATGTTGCCGACAATCTGCGACGGTTTGCCAAATAGCGCCGACCGTAGATTGCCATTCGGCGACGCGAAGTTCACCTGGTTGGTCAGGTTGAAACCCTCAATGAAGGCCTCGAGCTTCACCGATCGCATCTCGATGAACTTTGACAGGCGCGCGTCGAGCCGGAAGTATGCGGGGCCGATGTTGGCGTTACGTGGCAGGTTTCCCGACCGTCCGGTGAAGTTTGCGAAGTAGGTGTTCCGGTCGTACGGATCGCCGCCGGGGACGGCGAGATCCGGCCGGTCAGTGAGCGGATTCGTGAAGGTGTCGCGATTGTTGTCCGTGCCGGTCGTGACGTTCCACGGATTACCGGAGCGCGCTTGCGCGATCGCACCAATCTGAAATCCCCACGGCATTTGATAGGTCACGTTGCCGATGAACTGGTGCGCGCGGTGATTGTTGGCAAGACCCCTGTCCGCGTCGAGGTTGGTCATGTCCTGGGCGGTGAACTGGAAGCCCTCGACGTCGCGTTCGTTCTTTGACCAGGTGTATGACCCGTTCCAATTCAGCTTGGCGCTCTGCCGGCCTTCCACGCCGATGAGCAGCGCCGAGTACCACGAGTTGCCGTAATCGGCATATTCGGTGATGCGGCCCATCGCCGGGTCGGGACGCCGGCCGGTCACTGGATCCGGATAATTCAGATCCAGCCAGGCGTACTGGTTGTAGCCCCTCGCATACACGCCGTCAACGGACACCGCGAAGCCAGGCACGATCTCGCGCTTCACGCCGACGCTGGCGGTGCGGGTTTCGGGCGTGTTGGGCTGCGGCGTGATCACGGTGATGCCCGGCGGCGCGTTCTGCGCGTTACCTCGCGAAAACGGATCGGGGTAGCCGGGATTGGCAATCACCGTCTCGACGGCGCCTTTCGCTGACGCGACGTTGAGCTGGATGTTCAAGAAGCTCTGATCGACGTAGTGGCCGTAACCGGCGCGCACCGCCGTCCTGGCGTCGTTGAACGGATCCCAGACGATGCCGAGCCGCGGCTGGAAATTATTGCGATCGTCGGGGACGTCGGTGATCTTGCTGAATCCGGTTTCGCGATCGTAGCGAAGCCCGAGGTTCAGCGTCACGTTGTTGCGCAGCCGCCACTGATCCTGCGCGAAGAATGAGTAGAGATCGTTCGGCAGGTCAACGGTCGGGTCGAGCGTGGCGACCACGTACTGGGTGGGATACGTTGAAAGATCGGCGGCATTGAACGGCGCATCCGTCGTGAAGGTGAAGTTGCCGTCGCGGTTGCGCGGGAAAAAGCTGTCGGCGCGGATGATGCTGATGTCGGCGCCGAACTTGAGGTCGTGCGAGCCGGCCGAGTAGCTGAAGTTGTCGACGATCTGCAGCCGGTTCTCGTTGCGGCCTTGCGGATTGTTCTGCGCCTTGCCGAAGTTGCCGGACGGCCGGTTGATCTGCGGCATGCCGTCGGTCGCATAGCCCTCGGTGTCGGTAGACGACGAGCGCCTCGCCCACTGGACCCGCACCTCGTTGAGGGCGCGGTTCGTCAGCACCGACGTCAGACTGCTGACCACGTCCTGGTCGAGCCCGGTGCTGTTGGAGCCGCGCTCGCGGGTGTTGAGTCCGCCGATGCCATTGCCGGTCGACAGCCGATCGTCGGCGCGGTAGCGTGCGGTCAGTGCATGGCCGGAATTGACGCGAAAGTCGGTCTTGAAGAAATACTGATCGCCGTCGCTGGTCGCCGCCTCTTCCCGCTCACTGGCCGGGACCAGGCTGGAGGTAATCACCGAGGTGCTGCGCTCGCGCAGGCCTTCGAACGCTCCGAAGTAGTGAACGCGATCGCGCACCAGCGGACCACCGAGGAACCCGCCGTAGCGCCGCTGGCTGAACGGCGACTGCCCTGAGCCCTGCGCCTTCGAAAACGGATCCTGCGCGTCGAAGCTGTCGTCGCGGTGGAACAGGAACAGCCGGCCCTGCATGTCGTTGGTGCCCGACCGCGTGACCACGCTGACGATGGCGCCGGAGGCCATGCCGTACTCGGCACTGAACTGGTTTGCCATCACCGCGAATTCACGAACCGCTTCCAGCGAGAAGCCGCCGCGCGACGTCGCCACTGTGGTGTCGTCATTGCTGGTGCCATCGATCAGGAAGCTGTTGCTGCGATTGGTCTGGCCGGCAGCGAGCACGTTGTTGTTGGTGTTGCCGACCATCGCGACGCCGGGAGACATCGCCGCGAGGCTCGAGAAGTTGCGGCCGCTCAGCGGCAGCGTGTCGAGCTCGGTGCGCGTGATGGTCTTCGACAGCGTGTTGCTGGTGGTTTCGACCAGCGGTGACTGCCCGGTGACGGTAATCGTCTCGGACACGGTGGCCAGTCTGAGGGCGTGATTGACGGTGGCCTCCTGCCCGATGCTGAGCACGAGGCCGGTCCTGAGATACTCGACGAAACCGGGCATCGCGACCTTGACTTCATAGGGCCCTGGCGGGAGCGCCGCCACGCGATACCAGCCGCGTTCATCCGACACCACGTCCCTGGTCCACCCAGTGTCGGTGTTTCTGATGGTGACACTTGCCCCCGGCAGCACGCCGCCTTGATCGTCGGCAATCGTTCCTTGCAAGGTCGCACCGGTCGTCTGGGCGAGCGGTGACACACATGCCAGGCAGATGAACACCAAAGTCAGCCACATGGAATTGCAACGCACAGTCATCAAGCCCTCCTCGTCGTCCTCGCCATCCCAGGCGAAACTGGTGCGAGGAGCGTCGATGATGAGGCTATGCAACCGTCACAGCAACTTCATTCTCGTTCGTGCGTGGCGGCGCCCGAAGTTTAGTGGGGGTCGGCGTTCAGCAAAGATGACTCGGGATGCTTTGAACGAACTCCGCTTCACCAAAGATTCCGGACTCCGAGCTCACCGATGCGCCCATCGAAAATGAGTTTGTCCTCGTGCCTTGCGGCAAATCGCTCGTCACAACAGCCCTGCCTCAGAACGGCGTGACGACAGACCGCACCGTCGCAGGTGCTCCGCTCGTCAGGTCTCCGGCCTTCACGCCTCGAAACGCATTCTCAGCGGCGGCGCCTTCAGCCGCTGCTTTCGTCACAGCCGCCACCAGCGCTTGGTATGCGGCGGCATTTGCGGCGGTCAGCTTCATCTCGACGAGACCGTCGGACGCGATCGCATTGACCGAGTTCCCGCCGGTCAGGTTCGTGATCTGGTAACTACCGGAGGGCAGTGCCTGTTGAATCAGGATGACCGCACGAGCGGCGGCGTGCAGGGCGCTGACGCGTCCATAGGCCCCGGAACTATGGCTCCCGGGTCCCTGGAACTCGACCTTCAGTCCTCCAGACTGCTGAGCGAAGGCGGGCGTACCGGTTGCGACGACGCACACGGCGAATGCGAGCGAGAAAACGAGATTCTTCATGGCCACATCACTCCAACGTTATCGCGCGACTTCACGCGTCCGCTTGCCCATCGGACCAACGGATGGTTGCACGACCGTGCCGTCCGCAGCGTGGAACCCCGAAACGATCAACGCCGCCGTGAGAACCCGATGCATGCGGGCGACCTCGGTGGCGGGAGCCCCGCGTGTCCCCCATTCCCAGAATGCATGTCCGCCGGCGCCAGCGGCCGAGGACGCCAGGCTGAATTGATAGGTCGGGATGCCGGTGTTGGCCGGCACGTTGTCGTTCAGGCTGCCCGATCCCGTGCCGACCATCGGAGACGTGAGGACCCCCAGCTGGATGCCAGATTGAAGGCCCGCATGCACAGCCACGTTATCGACGCTTTCTGCCACGAACGCCGGCCGCAAACCATACCACATCAGCTCTAAGGTGATCCCTTCCGCAGTGCCATCTTTGCGCCCATACCGGGCGTTCTCCGCCGACGCGCCCGCCTGAAACATGGGCTCGATGGTCTTGCGCATATCGTCGAGCGGTTCCTTGCGAGTCGAGCGCATGTCAACCTCGAGCGAGCAACTCGGCGCGGCCGTGCGGCCAACCGGCGGTGGTTCGCAGCTCGCGCGGCCGACGGTGTAGGTGGTGCGCGGCGCGCCTTCCTGGAGATCGCTCGGGGTCTTGACGTCGGCAATCTTCGCGATCGCGGCGGCCATCGCCTCGGGCGCACTTGGACCGTTGCCGCCTCCGCGGGGCACAGGCGCCTTGAACTTCATCTCGAAACGGTAACTGCCGACGAAGTTGACGGTACCGCCGCCCTCGAGGCCGAAGTTGGCGACGATGTTGAGGGGATTCGACCCGGTGCCGAGTTTCTGATCGAATCCGTAGAGTTGCTTGACGCCGGCCAGGTTGCCCTTGCCCTCCTCACCGGCGGTGCCGCAGATCCAGATGTCGTAGACCGGTTTGATGTTGTGTTTCTTCATCGCGGCCACGAGCACAAATGCGTTTGACGTGCTCGGCATCATGTCGCCGTAGCCGGGCACGTAGATGCGCACCCCTCCGCCTGCTTCGGCTTCTTTCGCATTGGCGAAGACCTTACTGGCCGTGGCGTACTTGTCGTTCTCGACGACCCGGCCTCGAGCGTCGAACGACAGCTCGTCAGGAATTGCCGCCAGCTCCGCTGGCGTCGCGACCACGGCCTGTCCGTACGGCTGCAGTTTGATGTGGATGAATGGGTCACTCGCCGGCGGCAGCACTTCAGGGTTGACGACGTCGATGTGCCCTTCGACGAGCACCTTGGGAAATTGGCCCTGGTAGTGTTGCGCGTCAGCGCGACCTGAGTAGGAGCCCTTGATCACCACGCATGCGTTGTAGACCGGAAGGCCATCGACGATGTTCGTATCGGTGCCGGCGATAATCCCATCGGCGCGCGTCATCACTTCGGACCGAGAGAACCCCCAGTCCTCCACCAGCCGGCGATGAATCTCGGCCGCTTTCAGATGCTCCTGGCGCGGTGGCGAGGGGATGCGAACGAGTTCGAGGAACTGATTCCATCGTGCTTTGGCTGCCGCATCCGTGCTCTGGTCCCTGGCCAGTGCCAAGACTTGCGGATCGTTGGCGATCTTCTCCGCCGCAGCGACCACGGACGCCGGAATCGTCGCTGGGGTCCCGGCTTGGGTCGGCGGGGCAGCCTGTGTGAGAGCGACGACAGAGGTCAGAACGATCGTTGCCGCTGTGAGAAGGGCCCTTGCGTGCTCAGGTCTTTTCATCTTGTCTCCGATGAGCGGGAAACCATTGCATGTATGGGTGAGCGCTTGCAACCGATCTCTTGCGGCTGCATGCCGCGCAATATACCAAGGCCCGATGGGTAGCAGGTCGCACACCAAAGGCGGCTACACGCTGTCACTAAAGCTCCTCAGGATGCCGTCATGCCCGGACACGTTCTTTTGTAGAAGCAATGTTCGGGCTGCGCCTGACGGTGCACGGCGACCTTGCTCCCATTCCTGAAGGCTACGCACTGAAACTCCAAGTAATGCGGCGAATCGAGGTTGCGACAGACCGGTTTTTTCGCGGATGCGAGTGACCGACGGCACTTTCACCACGCGCCCGTGTTCGCCTCGCTTGAGTTGACGGATACCCTCGAGAATCTCCTGGCCGATATTCCGCTTATCCTTCGGCATCGATCTCCTCCTTGATCTTCTTCAATACCTTCGCAGGAATGTTGTCGGCAACGTTCTTGGCGTACAGCGTCAGCATCCAGACTTCGTCGTCGCGCAGTCGCAAGAAATAGATCACGCGCAGGCCGCCCCGCTTGCCGCGACCGGCGACGCCCCACCGAAGCTTTCGACCACCTGAGTCAACCCGGCTCAACCCCGAACTTCTACCGATTGTCATTTTGTCAGTCGGATTTCATTCGGTCCAACCGGACTGCGACCAACTCGTTCAACAGCAGAGGGTCGCAGACGACCGACAAACGACTGACAAACAGATCAGACGCGTGCATCAAATCGGTGGTTCGCCGCCGCGACTATCGTGCCAGAAGGCAAGGATCTCAATGCGCTCTGGATCATCCAGGAGCCAGCAATACAGGTAGTAACGAATTCGCGCGAGGTGCAGGCGGCGAACGCCCGTCAGCGACACGTTCAGTGCGCGAGCACCGGCTTCAGGTTGAACGGAAATGATTGAGGCAGCGCGTTCGAGTTCTTCTCGGATGGCGTGCGGCGCCTTTGATCGATTGAGACGCCACCAGTCTTCAGCGGCGCGAATCTGCGCCCTGGCAAGATCGGCGACATGGATGTCGAGCTGTGGTCTCACTCGCGGTTACGCATCTCCGCGAGAACGTTTGTCAGCGGCGTCGTCTGACCACGACGGCACTGAGCCATGGCCTCGAGCAGCATGTTCTCAGTCTCGGCATCTGCCTCGAAGGTCTCATCTCCTTCGAGCGCCAGCACTGTTACCAACGCACCTTCCGGCAATTCCGCATCAAGCTCGATACGCCCATCAACGACTTTTCCTGGTGCGATCTTCATGGCGTCATTGTAGCGCGGCGCAGTGCGCATGGCGCGTCTGGCAAGAGGTAGACCATCATGGACTTTGACCCTCGGGACCACGACTTACGCGAAACGGACGGTCGAGACATCCACGATCCGCGCGACACGTTCATGCGCGATCTCGACCTGCCCCGCGGCGCGGACCGCCAAATCGTGAGGGATCGCGACCACGAATACACGTTAAGGGGCTCGGACACGCGGACGCTTTCGACCGTTGGCGCGTTTCGGGTTGTGCCGGCTGGCAGGCTGCGAGACCACTCCGGCGCACCGTGTCAGGGGTCGCGATGTGGGCAGACCTCGGGCCGATCAACGGTCGCCCAGGTGCCGAGTTTCTGGCCTGTCAAATTGCCCGACGCGCCCGAACAATGTGGGCCGAATCGCGCCGCACAAGTCGAGGCCGAAATGGCAGAGAAGGATTTCGGTGATGCTTTCCCAGGGATCGACGTGACCGAAGGCGTCTCAGGTGGTGACTCGTGTATTGCGCGAACTCGCATTCCAGTGTGGGTCCTCGAGTACGCACGCTGGCTGGGCGCGAGCGAGCCCGAATTGTTGCGGTCGTACCCTAGCCTGCGTCCGTAGGATTTGGCTACCACATGGGCTTATGTCCGAGCGCATCGCTATGAGATCGACGCCCAGATTCGAGACAACGAAGCGGCGCAACGCGGGTTCACGGCGAGCACCGCTGCCGGGATAAACGGAGCAGTAAGATTGAGGCATGAGGGGTGGCATCGTCGTTCCCATCGCCGGCTTCATCGACCTCGTCCTTGCGCCGTTCCTGGCGCGGACGCTCCGCGAGGCCGAGAGCGCCGGCGCCGCAGCCGTGCTGCTCGACCCAGCTGCTGCGCCTGCTCCGGCTCGTGCGCGTCGCGCGGGTGGCAAGGTTAGCTCGCGCGGCTCCCGTCGGGTACGTGACGCCGCGAGCGCAGCATACTTCGTCAATCGCGATAAAGGAGTGCGTCCCGTGACGGTCAGGCCTTAGGATGGTCAACATTTGGCGGATCTAGCGCGGACAGTGCCGCGCGGTAGCAGTCCGCGAGTGCCGCACGGTCCGTCTCGTTGTCGAACGGGACAGCCGGGCGATCGCCTACAAACGCGGCCTGGCGTACCAGCGCCAATCGGTCTTCTTCGTGCATCACGCACGGCGCCAGATCGCGCAGGGCCTCGAGCAGCCGACAGCTGACCGACACACTCGAGCGCCCGTAGCGGGCGATCTCCGTGAACGCCAGATCGACCATCCCGGCGAAGGTCACCGCGCTGGCGACGATGCGCAGCGTGCCATCGTCGTCGTGCCGATACGCCGATGGCTTCCACCGGCCGGCCAGGTGGCAGAGCGCTTGCTCCAGCCGGTCGACGCAGGCACGGGCCGTCGCCGGATCATTGATGCCCGGCGAGAGGGCGCGCACGGCCAGCTCCACGAGTTGATCGATAAAGAACCCGAGATCCTGTGTGCCGGTACGCTCGGCACCGATAATGAACGTCGCCCGCACTGATTCCTCGACATCGTCGGCCGGCGTGAATGGCGGCGCCACCGACACGAGCGGGGTGCCGCTGCGCACGAACGTGCCCGGCCTCGAGTCGAGACGCAGAACCAGATTGGTCTCTTTCGCCAGCTTCAGAAGCCGGGCGCTATCGACGGCTTGAACGTATCCGCCCCGGACGGCCGCAATGGCGTGCGCGCCCTCGAACGTCGGCGGTCCAGACGCCGTTCGTTCGCGCGGGTCCGGCCCCGGCCCCTGACCCATCTGCTCGGGAAACAACCGGTCGATGGCTTCGTCGAGGTCGGCGGCGACGTTGGCGATCACCTGGGACGCCTGAATCGACGTGGCAATGTGATGGATGAAGAAAATCAGGACACCGAGACTGAGCATTGCCAAGACGACCCCGACTGTCACGGCCAGATGCGGCACGAACTGCTCGTCGTCGGTGCCGCGCACCGTTCGCAACACCAGCAGGCAGTAAGTGAATGTCGAGACAAAGGTACCCAGCGTGATCTGATTGCCGAGATCGCGCAGGAAGTTGCGGAGGAGACGCGGACCAAACTGTTGCGAGGCGAGTGCGAGCGCGACGATGGTGATCGAGAACGTCACACCGGCGACCGTAATCATCGACGCGGCGATGGTCGATAGCACCGCCCGGGCCCCCTGGGGCCCGCCGGTGAAGACCCACGACAGTTCGCTCAGCAACTGAGCCGTGAGCGCGCGGTCGACGTCGACCATGACGACTGAAAAGACAACTGACACCGCGACCATCGCCGATGGCACGGCCCAGTAGGTGCTACGCAACCGCTCCCACCAGGCGAGTAACCGCGTCATTTCTGAGCCTGCCTCTCAGCGATCGCGTCAGAGGGGGTTGATGGCGCGCCCTCACGAGTCCAGCGAGGCCCTGGCACCGCACCCGAACCGGCCGGCCATCCCTCACGCTGCCGCGCGCGGTCGCCGTCCGTGGTTTCTGTCTGATCGTGAAACAGGACCTGCTGTGTGGGGAAGGGCAGATCGATTCCCGCCGCGGTGAGCGCCGATTTGGTGGCGCTGAGTACACGATCACGGGCGTCCAGCGCGTCGGCCCTCTGGGGTGGAGAAATCCACCACCGGACGCGCAGATTGACCGAGGACCCCGAGAGATCCATCAGTAGGACGTCGGGGGCGGGATCGGACAGGAGACCGTCGACCGACTGCACGGTCTTCAAGATCAGCGCGCGGGCCTGCTCCACGTCGTCGCCATAGCCGATGCCGACGTCGTACTCGAGCCGCCGATGGGCGAACGCGGTATTGACGACGACGGTGTCCGTGAACAAATCCGCGTTGGGGATGACGACGCGGCGGCCGTCGTAGGTGCGGATGAACGTGGCGCGCGTCTGGATTTCCTCGACCGTGCCCTCGTATCCCTTGGCGACGATCTGGTCGCCGCTGCGAAAGGGCTGGGTGATGAGCAGAAGAATGCCGGCGAGAAAGTTCTGGAGGATGTCGCGAAAGGCGAACCCGATGGCCACGCTGCTGATGCCGAGCACCTGCACGACGTCACCCGGTTGAAACGACGGCAAGGCCACGGACAGGGCAACTAGCAGTCCCACGAAGATGACGAGGCCCTGCGCCAGGCGTCCGACCGCCTGACCGGCGTTGCGATGCGTGTTCGACGTTCATCGGGTTACCTCGTCATTCGCATCGAGCAGGTCGAGCGAAAGAGACTGGGGCGATTCTCGAGATCGACCAGAGTCAATCCAACGGCGGTTCGCTCGCCGAACTTGTTCGCTGACGGGAATGCCGTCGCGCGCTCGAATCTCCTGCAGAGCGGCTAATAACGCCTCGTCCAGCCTGAAGTTTGTTTGCCTTAGTGGCGACTGTATATACATGTAGCACCCACGTTGGTTGCTTAGTCAATAGCCGGTGATGCGGTTTGGCCAAGACAGTGGAGGCGCGAGCCACGACCACGCCTATCGGCGGCGCTTCAGGTAGAGGCGCATCAACGGCGTCACCGACACGCCATGCAGGACGATCGAGGCGGCCACCACCACCAGCGTCATGTCAACGAGGGTGCGCGCCTCGGGGCCGGCGAGCCCATGTGTCAGCGCGAAGGCCAGGTAATAGATGGAGCCGACGCCGCGAACGCCGAACCAGCCGATGAAGGCGCGCTGGGTGGGTGACAGCCGCGTGCCCAGCAAAGTCAGCGCCGTCGATAGCGGCCGGATCACGGCGAACAACACGAACACCAGCCACAAGCCGGGCACCACCCGCTCGATGCCCGAGAGCATCGCGCCGACTACCACCACCACCGCAAGTTCGCCCAGGCGTTCAAGTTGTTCGTTGAAACCGAGGACGGCGCTCGCCATGTAGGCAGAAGCGGTGGCTGGATGGGTGGCTTGTTCCTCGGCGGAGAGGGCGGCCTGCTTGACTGCCTTCGATGGCGTCACCTCTGCGTGCTGACGCTCGACGCGCCGCACCGACAGGCCCGCGGCGAACACGGCGAGAAAACCGTAGCCGCCGATCAGCAGCGCGATCCCATACGACAATGCGATCAGGCCGAGTGCGAGGAACTCGTCGAGGCCCACGGCTTCCTTGTGCTCGCGACGCAGGTAGATGACGAGGCGCGCGATGCCGGCGCCGCTCAGAGTCCCGACCGTGAGTCCGGCGGCCACCGCCCACACCAGGTCGATCGTCCACCAGCGCCAGCCGTAGCCGCCGATCTCGTGAAGCCCCATCAACCCGAGGCCGAGCATGACGAACGGGAACGCCGTGCCGTCGTTCAATCCGGCTTCACCGGTCAGGCTGAACCGCACCGGCTCGGCGTCGTGTTCGTGGATCACCTGGACATCGGAGGCGAGCACGGGATCGGTTGGCGCCAGGATCGCGCCGAGCAACAACGCCACCGGCAGCGCCATCCCAATGGCGACGGCGAACGACGCGATGCCGGCCACCGTCAGCACCATTGCCACGCCGGCCAGCAGCATCGCGACGTGCCACCGGCGATCGGGCCACGGCAAGCGCAGCTTCAAGCCCGCCGTGAACAGCGAGATGATCACCGCGATCTCCGTCAGCCATTCGAGCATCTTCGCATCGTCGAATGGGTCGACGCGCAGCAAGCCCACACCCCAGGGGCCGAGGCACGCGCCGGCGGCGAGATAAAACATAGCGGGCGTGACGGGCAGGCGCCTGAGCACCGTGCCTGCGAGCGCGAAGCCGATTAGCAATGCGCCGGTGATGACGAACCAGATGACGGCCATCAGCGGGCCTGGGTGGGGTGGAGCACTCCGGGCGACAGATGCACCGACTGTGCCAGCAGGTCTGCGTTCAGGTCTTCCTCGATCGACGTGAATGGATAAACGTTCAGACACTCATCCCGCAGGCGTCCGTTCGATGAAGGCATCCTCCACTGGTTTCCCTGACCGAATGAAATCGAGTTGCACGCCGCGCTGATACGCCCAGTCCTCGAGCGCGCGCGAGATGAGTTCCGTGCCGTGATCCACGCTGATCGATCGTGGCGTGGCGCCGCCAGCCATCGCCTCGTCGAGTGCGGACGCCAACGGTCGTCCGCCAAGGCGTCGTGCACGAAATCCATACTCCAGTGTTCGGTCGGTCCTGCTGCCACCGGCGCCGGTCCGCGGTGCAGCGCGATGTGTTTGCGCCGGCGGACGCGTTTGCCGCAACTGCAGGCCGTCGAGGCGCTACAACCGACGCACCCGTTTCTTGTTAATGCCAGGCGTCGGCGAGTAAGTAGCCACAGGAGGCAACCCTGAGCGGCTACCGATTGTCAGTCATTTGTCAGTCAAGCTCGCCATCGACGATGGCGAGGATTCTGGTTGTGCGGAAATACTTAGGCCACTTGGCTGCCAAGCGCAGTTCGCGAAGGACTTACTCGCGAGCGAAGGTTGGTGCGCCCAGCATGATTCGAACATGCGACCTCCTGGTTCGTAGCCAGACGCTCTATCCAGCTGAGCTATGGGCGCGAGAGACTTTCAAGCTTAACAACATACGACAAGGGCCACAAGCTCTTTGAAAGAGCCTGTGGCCCGAGTCGTGTGCGAGCTGGCGGCCGAGGGTCACCCGACGCTTGGCTAATCAACCAGTCGCGGATCTGGCGCTTAGCGCCTGCCCTGCACTCCGAGCGACACGGTAAATTCTCCACGGTTGTCGCCAAGGTGATCGTCGTTAACGCTGAGATACAGGCGCCCCGCCACCGGTGCCGTGATGCTGGTCCGGTTACCGATGAACAGCGGCGAGGAGTAATCCCCAATGCGCGCGATCAGCGCCCCCGCGATCTGATTGAGAATCGGCGCGTCCGGCGCCTTGCGCCCCGAACTCGCACCGGCCGGCGTCGCGATGTCAGACGCGTTGTCGCTCATCTGGATCTGACCCTGCGCGTTGAACGTGATCACGTCGCCCGCGCGCACCGTGATTCCGGTGTCGTTCCAGCGCAATTGCGAGTTGACGCGTACCGTCTGCGTGCCTGCCGGTGCGCCCTGCTTCCCAGCGGTGGTGTCCGGCGAGCCGCCGGCCGTGTTGAACTCGGCCTGCGAGATGCGGCCGTCGCGGTTGGTGTCGCGCTGCGTGAAGCTGACATTCGACCAGTGCCACTCGTTGCGCTCGATGTTACCGTCACGGTTGTAATCCAGGCCCGCGAACTCGTCGTAGGTATCGAAGCTTTCCTGGGCGCCAACCACTTCGTAGCGGCTCAGGATGCCGTCGTTGTTGCCGTCGAGCCTTCGGAATTCGGCGACGCTGCCGTGCCACTCGGTCCGTTCGACGCGGCCGTTGTTGTTGAAGTCGAGATCGTCGAAGCTGTCCTCGCGGTCGTCGTCGCCGTCTCCCTCGCCGAGAAACTCCGACAGGTTGATCGACTGATCGCGGTTCGCATCGACGCGCCGGAACGTCTGAGTATCGAAATGCCATTCGTTGGCGGAGATGCGGTTATCGCGATTGTGATCCAGGGCCGTGAAGCCCTCGCGGGTCCAGTTCACATAACGTTCATTGCGGCCCGGGGCATGGTCCGGCTCCGACTCAACGGTGCGGCGTGCGCCGACGCGGACTTCAGGGCCCGACAAACGGCCATCGCCATTCCAGTCGTGCGTCTCGAAGGAACGGTCCGAGCCATTCCATTCCTCGCGCGTTATGGTGCCATCGTTATTGCGATCCATCCCCTGGAAACGAATTTGGTTCCCGCTGCGGCCCTGGGCCGCAACCGTGGTGACGACGGGCGATGAGGCCAGGCCCGCGCAAACGAGTGCCGCGGCCAATGACGTCAACACCAAAGTACGAGTACGCATAAAAAATCCCTCCGAATTAACGGACTGCATAAGCTGTACCGAATGAAACAGGGTGGAAGTTAAGAGCGACGGCGAGGGTGTGGAGCAGCTCAGCGATAAGCCGCTCCACAGTTTGCGATGTCGAGGTGCTTATTTCTTCTTAGCGCCGATCCGCTTGGCGATGTCGCTGACAACGCGCTCCCAGACTTTCAACGCGTTGTCGTAGCGCTCCGCCGCGGGTGTGTCGTTCTTGACCTGCACGTCGAGGCCGAAGTCTTTCGGTTGTGGCATCGGCGGCAGGTGGACTACAACGCGATCGCTTCCCATAAGGTGATCCTATCAGTCGGCGACACGTCCGCGCGGATTGTCGTCGTCGGCGCGCACAGGCTCGAGACTCTCCTCGTTCGCGCGCGAGCGGCGCTCGCGTTCGTCCGACTCAATGCCGTCGTGGCTTTGCAGCGGCATTTCCTCGCCAGTACGGCCTACGATATCGGCTGAGCTCGTGTCCCCAGGCAGTTCCACATTGCGGTCGCGGTGGTCATCTTTTGGGGTTTGGTCTGCCATAGCTCAACCTTTGGCTCGATCGGGAGCGGTCCCGGTACCCATCGCCTTGGTCGGGCTTTGATCGTCGGCATCGGTGCCGGCGGTGTCGATATCCTGATCGCCGGCCGGATTCTGATCGTCCGGTTCGGGCTGATGCAGCGGCCCATTTGCGCCGGTCATGCGGTCGGCGCTAGGGCTTTCAGCAGCCTCGGTCGGCTGCGATCGATTCGGTTCAGCTTCATGCGTTGAGTCGGGTGATCGTGTCGGCATGCAGTGCCGGGAGCAATTCGCATGCCCCTCTCTGACCCGTCTATTTCGTACGCACGCTGACCGGCAAGCCGTCACTCCCGGTGTCGAAACGACGCGCCGCGGGGCCTTGGGCGTTGGTTTCCTCCCAGCCGGCGAGCACCACGCGATCAGGAATCCCCGCCCGCTGTTCGGTGATCACGCGCAGGGGCTCTGCGGCAACGATCGGCAGCGGCGTCGTTGGGCGCCAACCCACCACGACCACATCCTGGGGACCGGTCGGTTCGCCTGGACGCGCGGATGACTGCGCCTGCGCGGCAGGGAACGCGGTCATCACGACGCATAGGTAGATCAGCGCGCCGGCGATCACGGTCAGAATGGTCTTGGTGTAGCGATCTGTCATGGCTGGTTCTCCAATCGAAAAGCCACCAGCGAGGTGTCCTCGCCGCGGCCGGTTGCGATGACGACGATCTGGCGGCCATCCGCGCCCATGTAGGTCATCGGTGTTGCGGTGGCCTGCCTCGGTAAGACGTACCTCCACAACTCACGGCCGTCCGCAGTAGCGAACGCCGAGATTGCCATGTCATTACCGCCGACGAAAATTAATGCGGACTTCGTCACGATGGCTCCGGGTGGACCGACGGCGCCGAGACGCTCGGGAAGCGGCACGCCCTGGAGTGCGGGCAGCGCGCGGATCTCGGGCGCATCGCCGAACGGAACCTTCCACGCGATCTCGCCTCGATTGAGATCGATGGCGACGAGATTGCCGTACGGCGGCTTGAGAATCGGCACGCCGTCGATGAACGACGATGGGCTGCGCTGCACGTACTCCGCATCGACCTCATCGCTCCGATCGTTGGCCTGCGACGTCTTGTTGAACGGCTCCATCTTGAAGATGCCGGGGCTACGCGTCGTCTTTACATACAGCCGGCCGGTCGCGGGATCGAACGCGCCGCCGCCCCAATTCGCCCCGCCCCACACGCCGGGCAGCACCACGGTGCCCTGCAACGATGGCGGTGTATACAGCGGACCGAGCTGGTACTTCTTCAGCTCCGCGGTCGCGCGCTCCTTCCACTCCGGCGTCGCATCAAACGCATCGTCGAGCGTTACGCCCTGCGATTCAAACGCGGGAGGCCTGGTTGGGAACGGCTGCGTCGGCCACGATGCTTCACCGGGGACGTTGCTGCGCGGCACGGGCCGTTCTTCGATCGGCCACACCGGTTTGCCGGTGACGCGATCGAACACAAACGCGAATCCCTGTTTCGTCAGCTGCACGACGGCGTCGATGCGCTTGCCGTCAACGGTGATGGTGACGAGGTTCGGCGCAGAAGCCGGATCGTAATCCCACAGCCCGTGGTGGACGATCTGGTAGTGCCACTTGCGCTTGCCGGTGGCGGCATCGAGGCAGACGATCGACTCTGCGAACAGGTTCTGCCCGGGCCGGCGGCCGCCGTAATAATCGTTACTCGGCGTACTGACCGGCATGTAGAGAAGGCCGCGCGCCTCGTCCAGGCTCATCGGCGCCCACACATTGGTGTGACCGGTGAATTGCCACGAGCCGGCGTCCCAGGTGTGATTGCCGAACTCGCCGCGCTGCGGAATGGTGTTGAACTTCCAGGCTAATCTCCCCGTCCGCGCGTGAAATGCGCGCACGTCACCCGGCGGATCGTTCTTGTAGGTGAGGCGGTCGCCGACGCCGTTACCGACGATGACCAGATCGTTATAGACGATGGGCGGGGACGTGTTGGTGTAGTGCTTCTTGTTGATCGCCCAGACGAGGCCTTCGCTCAAGTCGACGACGCCGTCCCTGCCGAACGCCGCTACGGGCGAACCGGTCTTCGCGTCGAGCTGAATCAGCTTGTAGCGCGCGTTGAGAAAGATGCGGAGGCGGCCGGAATCTTTCCACGCAACGACGCCGCGATGCGCGAAGCCCTGGCCGTTGGGCGGCTGGCCGTCTTCATACGCCTTCGGATCGTACCTCCACAACTCCTTCCCAGTCGTCGCATCCAGGGCGGCCACCTGGTTGTAGGGCGTGCTGAGATACATCACGTTGTCGATGACCAGCGGCGTGTTCTGAAACGCCCCGGGCCGCGTGCCGAATTGCGGCAAGATCTTCTCGTTCGGCTTCCACTCCCACGCGATCGCGAGCTTCGATACGTTGGCCGGGGTGATCTGTTCGAGAGGAGAGTAGTGGGACGCGGCCTGGTCGCCAGCGTAGTGCGGCCATTGCTGCCCGGCGAGGGTGGCTGTCGCCAACACGAAAATGACCAGCATGCTTCGCAACATGCCGGTCATTCTATCCGCCTTCGCGCAAGGCGCTGCGGCGGGACAAGCTCTCTAAAAGCGCGACGATCGAATCCAGGTGTCCGACCGCGACCAGCTCTTCTTGAGGTCTTCGTCGACAGCCGGATCCGTCTTGCCTTGCGCCTTGAGCGCCTGCTGCAAACCAAGCAGCGTCCAGCCGTTGTGCGGATGTTGTGCGAGGTCGTCGCGATAGACCTTCTCGGCGTCAGGGAAGCCCTTGGCTTCGAGGAGCGCTGCGCCGAGCCAATGGCGAGCGGGAAACGGTAGCGGCTCGGGTTCGTCGTAGTCCATCTCGTCGTCGAGCTTCACCGCGGCTTCGAACTTCGCGATCGCGCCAGCAATGTCGCCTTCCGTGCGAGCGATCTCGCCGTCGAGGATGCCGGCGAGCACGCCGACGAGGCGCGCTGCGCCGTGGCCGCGGAATTCGACCTTTGAGGTGTCGGCAACCTTCCGCACCTTCGCGAGGTAGGCCTTCGCGAACTCCGGTTCCTTCAGCTTCAACTTGGCGTAGCCCATGGCAAAGTCGAACGCCGCGCCGGGGATTTCACGCTCCGGCCGTTTTGTCAGCTCGACAACCTCGTCGAAGCGGCCGAAGCGCACCAGCGTCAGCGCGTGATACATCGCGTCGTTGGTGCGCTTCGCGTAATCCTTCCCGGCCTGGATGGCGCGTGCGCCCTGGCCGTCCATCGACGCCGCGTAGAGCAGCATGTGCAGGTTGTGATCCGGATAGATGGCGAAGCCTTCACCGGCATCGGCCTTCAGGTCGGAGTGCCACGCCTCGGTGTTGGCCTCGACCGAATCGCCCCACCGTCCGACTTCGTTCCAGGTGTGCGACGGCATGTGGTTGATGTGGCTGGCGCCGGGGATGGTCTTGCCGAGATACTCCGCGCACTCCACGGCGAGCTCCGGCTTCACGGTGGATTCGGTGGCGTGCACGTAGAGGTGGCAGGCGCCGGGATGCTTCTTGTCCTTGGCGAGCGCCGATTCAAGCACGCTGTGCAGGCGCTTGACGTTCGGCGCGTTGACATCACGCGTGCCGCGGCGCGGCTCGAGGATGAACAGCGCATCGGCGTAGAGCGTGATCGCGTCGAGGTCGTCGGGATACCGCGCGGCGACCTTGGCCATCGCGTCGGCGTAGGCCTGGTCCTGTTCGCGGCGCTTCGCCGCGTCGAAACTCTTGACGTAGCGCACGCTCAGCGCATCGATGAAGGCGCGCTCGTTCGGCGACGCCTTGTCGCGCATGCCGACCGCCTTTTGCATCGCTTCATAGGCGAACGGCGCCTGGTCGGCGGACATCGGGCCGTTTAAATACGAGCCCCACGCCCAGCCTTCGCCCCAGTAGCAGATTGCGCAATCCGGGTCGCGCTTCCACGCCTCGCGAAACGAGCGGACGGCATCGAGGCGCGCGAAGGCGTACATCATCTGGAAGCCCTGGTCGAAAAACGCTTGTGCTTCCTTGTTTTTGGAGGAGATCGGCCGGTGGAATGGGCCAAGTCCGGTGGTGTAGAGGGGGATGGGATCGCGAACGTATTTTGGAATTTCGCCTGGTTTGTCGAGATGACTCTCTTGAGCCCAGCTCGTTGCGGAGCCGGCTATCACACAACACAGACAACACAACACAAGTCGGCGCAGACTGACGTTCATCAATGCCTCCAAAGCATCGTCATCATACAATTCTTGCGTGAGCCACGACAGCTTCATGAGGGCGGCGTTGACGGAGGCGGAGAAAGCGCGCCAGGCCGGCGAGGTGCCGATCGGAGCGGTGCTGGTTCTCAACGGCAATGTCATCGGCACGGGCTTCAACCAGCCGATCTTCGCGCACGATCCGACGGCGCATGCCGAAGTCGTCGCGATGCGGGCCGCCGCCGCGGCGCTCGGCAACTACCGGCTGACCGACGCGACGTTGTACGTGACGGTTGAGCCGTGCTTGATGTGCGTAGGCGCCATGGTGCATGCGCGCATCAGGCTGCTGGTCTACGGCGCCGCTGAACCCAAAGCCGGCGCGCTCCATTCGATGACCAACGCGCACGAATTGCCGGGGCTCAATCACCGGCTGACCACGCTCGGCGGCGTGCTCGAGCAGGATAGCCGCGATTTACTGCAGGCGTTTTTCAGGGAGCGGCGCGAGGGCCCCTGACGCGTTCGTTCGTGCTGCGCTCGCGACGCCGGCAAACAATCCATCGAACACCGGTTTATGGAACGGCGCGACCGCGTACCAGTACGCGAGTCCGGCCAGCCCGCGCGGCCGGAAGCGCGCAGTTTGGATCAAACGCGTCGACGTGGCATCACCTTCAACGCTCTGCAGCTCGAAGTCGAGGACCGCATCACCGGGCACGCGCATCTCCGCGCGCAGCGTCAGTCGCGTCGGCCGCTCGATCTCGACGACCCGCCAGAAGTCGAGCGTGTCGCCCCACCACAGCGTGTCAGGATCCCTGCGGCTGCGCCTGGTGCCAGGTCCGCCGACCAGGCGATCGAGCCAGCCGCGCAGCCGCCATAGCCGGTTGTACTTGAACCAGCCTGAACGGCCGCCGAGCCGTTGCAACACGGCGAACACCTGCTCGGGCGGCGCGGTAATCACGCCGCTGCGCGTATCCTCGAACACGGTGCCACCGGCCCATGCGGGATCGCCGGGCACCGGGCCAGCCGTAGACCATGAGCTCTCGACGTCGAAGCGCGCCTCCGCATCGAGCGCGATGCGGATCGCCTCGCGCACGCTGAGCAGCGGCTGCGGCATCAATCTCGACGCCAGGTGATCGTTGACGACGACCCGATTGCGAAGTCCTTCGGCGAGCGGCCGCGCCATGCGCGCGTCGACCGGCGTGACCAGATGGATCCACAACCCGCTCAGGTATGGCGTCAGCAACGGCACCGGCACGATCATGCGGCGGCGCAAGCCGCGCTCTTCCGCCATCACGTGAATCAGCTGTTCGTAGGTGGTGGCTTCCGGGCCGCCGATCTCGAGCACGCGGCCGGTGGTTTCGGGAGTCGCAAGGCACTGCACCAGGTAATGGAGGACGTCGCGGATCGCGATCGGCTGGCTCTCGGTGCGGACCCATCGCGGCGTGATCATCGCCGGCAAGCGTTCGGTGAGATAGCGCAGGATCTCGAACGACGCGGAGCCGGATCCGATGATCATCGCGGCACGCAATACCGTAACTGGTGTTGGCCCGGACGCCAGCACGCGCTCGACCTCGCGCCGCGACGCAAGATGCGCACTCAGCTGATCGTCGGCATCGCCGAGACCGCCAAGATAGATGATGCGCTGCACGCCGGCAGCCGCCGCGGCTGTCGCGAACGCAGCGGCAAGGTCTCGATCGAGGGTGGCGAAATCGGCGCCCGCCTGCATGGCGTGGACCAGATAGAAGGTTGCCTCGCAGCCGGCGAGCTGATCGGCGAGGCGGACCGTATCGGCAAGATCGCATTGCACGACCTCGATCGCGGCATCGTGCCGCCAGGGGCGATCGCGCAGTTTATTGGGAGTCCGGACGAGGCAGCGCACCTGGTAACCGGCGGCCGCGAGGCGCGGCACCAGCCGGGTGCCGATGTATCCGGTGGCGCCCACCACCGCCACGCGGGTCATATGCGTAAGACGCCGGAGCCCGGGCCGGCGTTGCGGTTACCGCTCAAAGCGGCGATCGGGGATGAACGCGCACGCCGGTCCCGAACGTTTCGACCCGACCTTCGCCCAGCCCAGATCGCCGCGGAAGAGGGTGCCCCGTTTCTGCCGCTCCGGCCGGACCACAATGACCCTGGCGCGTAGCGGCGCGAGCCAATATTCGGCTGCGACGACCCCCAATGCCCGGCGGAAGTCGAGCGGCTCATCGAACTGGCCGCCCTTGCCGGCCGCGGTTTCGCGCAGGACCGCGAATAACGCCTTCAAGGCCTTGACGTCGAGCTTGCCGCTGCCGTTGAGCGGATCAACCGCTGTGCTTCGCACGGACGCCATTCTGGCTCTCAGCTTGCAGACCACGTCTTGGCGCCTCAATTAGGAGGCCTGAAGGAGATCGACATGTCGTACTTGAGTCGCAGAGTGGGAACGTTGGTTCTCGCGCTGCTCACTGTGTTCACGTTTGCGCCGTCCGCGGGCGCCCAGGTCAATACCGTCAAAGACGGTTGGCTGGTGATGAAGATCCACTCGGAATTCGTGGACGAGGACGTGCTCAGTGGCAGCAACATCGACGTCGATGTAAAAAACGGCATGGTGACGCTGCAGGGCACCGTGCCCAGCGAAGCCGCGCGCGCACGCGCGATCGCCGCGGCGAAAGCCAACGACGGCGTCAAGGGCGTGACGGATCAGCTGCGCATCGCGGCCGCCCCGCACAACATCGGCAAGATGGATCATGCCGGTGAAAAGGCGGCCCACACGGCCGACAAGGCGGGCGACAAGATGGCCAGGACGGCCGACAAGGCCGGCGACAAGATGGCCAGGTCCGCCGACAAGGCTGAAGACAAGATGGACAAGGCCGGCGACAAGTCGGCGAGCGCGGCGAAGAAGACCGGCCGCTCGATCGACGATGGCTGGATCAAGTCGAAGATCTACGCGCAGTACATGGCGGACTGGAACACCGTGCTCGACGACAGCAATATCGACATCGATGTCACGAACAACATGGTGGTCCTGAACGGCACCGTGAAGACCGCCGCGGCGAAGGCCAAGGCCGTCTCGATCGCCAAGGCGACCGACGGTGTCAAAGGCGTGAAAGACAACCTCAAGGTGGTCGCAGGCACGCGCTAGTCGTCGACAGCAAGAGTCCGTTGCGGGTTCCTGACAGTAATCAGGAATCCGCAATCGATCGCTACGGCGCGAGCGTCGTTCGCACAGTCATCCGGTTTTCCGTCGCGCGACTGAAGAACGGACCAAACTGCTCGCGGATGCGGCCGAGCCTCGTGAGCTCCTGCGGATCGAGGGTGGCGCTGGCGCGCCGGACAAAGATGTAGGCCTGGCGGTGCAGACGGGGCGACTCGGCCGCCGCGGGCAGGCGCGGGCCGAGCGCGTCGATCACGTCTCGGATCAACACATCACGGCGGGTGCCGTTGATGATGCTGCCCACCTCCGGCGCACTCTCGCGGTTACGACTCGAGATCGGCGCGTCGACATAAAACCAGCGTGGCACCTCGGCCTCGGTGGCCAGGCCCATCGCGTAGAGATCGAGGCGGCTGTATTTCTCGGTGGCGGATGCGGTCCGGAACACGCCGCCGCCGAGGTCCTCGATCTCGTTGCCCTCCATCACCGATCCGTCGGAGTCCGTGAAAAAACTCCAGTGCGCGCGCTGCCTTCCGAGCAACTGATCGGAAACCGTTCGATTGACGTCGAGGAACTCCAGCCTCGCGAGCCAGCGGTGGCCGGTCTCATGCGCGAGGATGCCGAGCGTGCTGTTTTCCCCGAACAACTTCGCCGCAGGCGCATCCGGGTACTTCGAGATGCGATCCATGTTGATCACGCTCTGGAGCGATCCGCTGCTGCCCAGCGAGGACGCGAAGTCGAAGACCTCGAGCCCGGTGCCGGTGATCGCGTTCTTGACCCTGGCCTGGAACGCGAAGGCATCGGTTATCACCGTCGTGTCGGTCCAGAACACCAGCTGATCGTAGTTGTCCGCATGAGACTGGTAGAACCTTCGGCTGGCGGCCACCAGGTTGAGGGACGAGGTGGAGGCAAACAGCTCGCCGATCGCCACTCGCTCCGTCGCGCGTCCGCCGGCGGGATGGAGGTCGATGGTCGTCACCGACTGCGCAGCGCCGGGTGACAGCGCGACGATCCCGTCAGTGAGGGCGGTCCGGCCATAGCGGAATTCAATCGCGCCGTTTGCGAACAGCACCGCCTGCACGGTAACGGTCTGCGGCAGTTCGAAGCCGGGCACGGCGCACCACGTGACCGTGGTCGCCTCCGCGGCGGTGTCGAGGAAGACACGTCCGCCCGCCGACGGATCGAGGTCGGCAAAGAACGGCGCGATCCGTGGCGCGCCGGATGCCAGACGCTCGAGTCCGCGCTCGGTCGACGCGTTGTCGCCTTCGTCGAACGTCAGGTTGCCGTCGGAGTTGACAAACAGCGACGTGAAGCGACGGCCATAGAACGTGAACGGGGCCGCGAGCGCGTGCGCGAAGGAATCGTCATCGCCGAGGAACAGCGGGCCGCCGAGCGTGGTGCGAAACGCGGCACCCGCGCTTGTGACCGAGTAGCCGTCGCCGGCCGGCTCGAACCGCAGTCCGGTGTTTGCGAGGTCGAATGGATTGGCGCGAAGGATCAAGTCGCCGCCCTGGTCTTCGAGGATCGCGATGTTGTTGTCGTCGCGATCGGCTGCGGGCCGCGCCGCGGTGGCGGCGGCGCGTGATCGTGCCTGCGACGCGATCGCCTCGAGTTGCAGCAGATCGCGAATGTCGCGCGAGTCCGCGCCGAAGCGGCCGCGCTTGGTTTCGCGGCTTTGCGGCGCGCGCAACGCGGAAGACCCAGAAACCCCGATCGCCACAGCGCACGGGTCCGCCGGCTGCGCCTGCAATCGTGTGGGCGCGGGCGAGAGCAGCAGGGCAGCGAGCCCGGCAGCGGAGACGACAGGCCATCTTTTTAGAAGCATGAGCTGTTATCTTATCGTCCCGGCGCCGCGGCTGCGACACCGTGAATGTGCGGTCGAGCTTAGCTAATCGTGCGCGACCGGCAGGTTTGCCTGCATCATTGGAGCGGAGAAAAAAGATGAATCACATTCGGACCACGGACGACGTCAGGCTGCGTGTCAAGGACTGGGGACGCGGCCGCGCGGTCGTGATGATGCATGGCTGGCCCCTGTCGTCGGACACCTTCGATGATCTCGGGATGGCGATTGCCAACGCCGGCATGCGCGCGATCGCGTACGACCGCCGCGGGTTCGGCCGCTCGCAACAGCCATGGGACGGCTACGACTACGACACGCTCGCCGACGACCTCGCGGCGGTGATTGATCAAACCAAGGCGGAGGACGTGACGCTGGTCGGCTTCTCGATGGGCGGCGGCGAAGTGGCCCGCTACCTGACCCGGCACGGCGCGTCGAAGATCAAGCAGGCGGTGCTGATCGCGTCGATCGTGCCGTACATGTTGAAGACCGCCGACAATCCCAACGGCGTCGAGCAAGGTGTGTTTGACGGCATGGCGAAAAGCATCGCGACCGATCGCGCCGCGTTCTGGCCGCCGTTCTTCAAGGCGTTTTACGGCGTCAGCCTGACGTCGCATCCGGTCAGCCAGGAAGTGCTCGACTGGTCGGGCGATGTCTCGATGCAGGCGAGCCTGCGCGCCACGCTCGAATGCGCCAAGGCGTTCTCCAGCACCGATCTGCGCAACGATCTGCGCTCGTTCACGGTGCCGACGCTGATAATCCACGGCGTCGCGGACCAGACGGTGCCGATCGATACCAGCGCGCGGGCGGCGGCGAAGGGCATCAGCGGCAGCACCCTGATCGAGTACGATGGCGCGCCGCATGGCCTGTTGGCGTCGCACAAGGCACGGCTGATCGGCGACGTGATGAAGTTCCTGAATCAAGCCTGAGAGATCCGAATGGCCGAAGAATCAATCACGTCGATCACCCACGCGCCGATCACCCTGAGCGTCACCGCCTTCGGGATGACCGACCCCGGAAAACTGCGCAAGTCGAACGAGGACCAGTTCCTGATCGCCGAGCTGAGCAAGCGGATGCAGGTCTGGCAGACCAGCCTGCCCGAGCCGCAACTGCAGGTCGGCGAGGATCGCGCGCACTTGTTTCTGGTTGCCGACGGCATGGGCGGGCATTCGGCGGGCGAGCGGGCGAGCGCCATCGCGGTTGCGGCCATCGAGCAGTTCACGCTCAACACCTTCAGGTGGTTCTTCGCCTCGGACAGCCCCGGCGCTCAGAAAGTGCTCGCACAGTTCCAGTCAGCGCTGAGCCAGGCCGATGCGCAGATCGTCGAGGAAGCGGCGGAGAACCCCGAGCTGAAAGGCATGGGGACGACGCTGACAATGGCGTTTCAGCTGGGGGCGCAGCTGTGCATCGTACATGTCGGGGACAGCCGCGCCTACATGTATCGCGCCGGCCAACTCCATCAACTCACGCAGGACCACACCCTGGTGGCGGAAATGGTGCGCAGCGGCGCCATTCAGCAGGAACAGGTGGCCAGCCACCACTTGCGGCACGTGATCACCAATGTCGTCGGCGGGCCGAATCCCGGTGTGAAGGTCGAAGCGCGAGCGTTCGAAGTGCAGGCCGGCGATCGGCTGCTGCTGTGCTCCGACGGATTGACCGAGATGGTGACGAGCGAAACCATTATCGCGGCGCTCGACCAGGATACGGCGCCCGAGCCCGCGGCGAGAGCGCTGGTCGCACAGGCCAACGACAACGGCGGTCGCGACAACATCACCGTCCTGATCGTGCGGTTCGATGCGGCCGCGACGGGCTAGGAGGCAGGCGTCGGGCACCGGCGGTCGCGGCGTTTTGGAATAGACAAACAGCGAGCGACGCGCCGGATGACTTCGGGCAATGCACTCACGGCGCCACGGCGCACCATCCAGCCGGGAATGCTGCCGCCGGGGTTGACGGCGATCTGGTACGTGACCCGCGAGCGAGACGCATCGATGGGTTCGACCAACCACGATCCGCGCAGCAGCGGCATGCGCACCGCGCCTGATTGCGGCGCAAGCCGCCCGGCAATCTCCGACCAGGCGCAGCCGTTGTCCTCCGCCTGGACGCTCAGCACCACATCGCGAGCCGATACCACCATGTAGCGTGGTGCGTAGCGCAGATAGATTTCGTAGTCGGCTCCGATATCGCCCGCGAGCACGCGGCTTTCGCGTGTGTCGGGGTCGAGGAGCTGGGTGAAGTCGCACACCACGTCGATGATCTGGTCAGGCGGGTGAGGCAGCTCGGCCACCGCACGCACCTGCCGGGCGTTGACCTGCGGATCATCCCGGAACGACAGGGTGACACCGTTCCTGACGCCGGCGTCCTGCCAGACCTGCTCGATCTGGACCGCATCGAGCGTTATCGACGCGAACAGAAACACAACCGACAGGCGAGCGGCGACCATGCGCGCACGATCTTACGCCGTCGCATAATCGCGCGCCATGTCGAGATCCGTCGCCGGCTGGTGATCGATACCGGCATTCATGAATTCGGCTGGACACGCGAGCGGGCAATGAGTTACTTGCGCGACCGCGCGCCGCTGGCCGAGCACGAGATCACCACCGAGATCGACCGCTCCATCGCATGGCCGGGGCAGGCGCTCGCCTACAAGCTTGGCGAGATCCAGATTCGTCGTCATCGTCGTGAGGCCGAAGAGCAGCTCGGCTCAAGGTTCGATCAACGGCGCTTTCACGATGCGATCCTGGCGATCGGCTCCGTGCCGCTGCCGGTGTTGGAGCAGCGCATGACGCGGTTCATTGCCGAGGAGAGCGCGGCGCCGAAGCCATCGGGTCAAGAGCCGGTGAGCTGACGGCGCTGCGAAGCAGCGAGACCGCCGAATAGATCACCACGACGACGACCAGCCAACGCAGCGTATCGAGAGGCAGCGATCGCACGACCCACGCCGCGACCAGCACGCCTGGAATTCCGCCGAGCGCGAGGCCGAGCGCGGCGCGCGAATCGAATCGCCCGCGCGAGGCGAATCTCACACCGGCAATGGTCGCGACGAATGCGCCGGAGCCCATCATGATCGGAAACGCGGCTCGCGGGTCCATGCCGAGCAGGCTGAAGACGATCAGGCTTGGCGCGTAGTTGCCGATGCCGATCGTCAAGAGGGCGCCAAGCACGATCGACACCACCACGGCGATCGCAAATGCCTGCGGCGGAAAGGTTGTCGCGCTACCGCCCGCCGGAATCAGGCCGATCATGCCGACCACCATCAACACCGCCGCCGCCGACAGCGCGATCGCCATGGCGAACTGAACGGCGCGTCGCGAGAATGACGCGACCAGACCGGCGCCCACCCAGCCGCCGGCAACACAGCCGGCAATCAGGATCGCCATCTGGGCCGGATTGACGTCAACCACCGTGATGAAAATCAGCGCCTGTGCGATCACCGGCAGCGCGTGGCCGATGATCATCGTCCCGGGAATGAGCTCGTCAGGCACGCGACGCAGCAACCGGAACGCCGCCGTGGTCGTGGCAAATGAACCGATGCCAAGCGTGTCGAAGAAGTTCGTGACGAAGCCGATCAGCACGCCAATGCCATCCGGCCGGCCGGTTGCGATGCCCTGGTTAGTCGTTGATCTGAACCATCCAAGCATGAGCAGCGATCCGCTCACGATCAGCAGCCCGAGCAGCATCTGAACGATTGACACGACGTCGTATAGTACGTGCGATATGCCGCCGCCCGATAGATCGCCGGACGATGTGTTCGAGTTGTACGACCTGCGCGTGGACGTCATTGCCGGAGAGCGGATGATGGTCTGCAGCCATCGCGCCGGCCACGCCTTCGACGTGCACGGCGAGAACCTCGTGTTCGCTGGCGAGTCGGCGTTCTCGATCTACGCCCTCGCGGCACTGCTCCCACTGCTGCCGGCCAAGCAGCGTGACACCCATCCCAACGACTGGATGACGACCGATGCAGACATCGCGTGCCCGGACCCCAATTGCGGCGCGCGATTCCGCATCACCCGTACGGCACGCCGCTCGTTCCGCCATTCCGAGGTGACCGTGGTGCCGCTGCCGCGCGAGGAGCGATGACCCGGGCGACGCTGGCGAAGGGCTACGACATCTCTCGTGTGCTCAAGGGCGGCTGGCAGCTCGCAGGCGGTCACGGCTCAATCGAGGCCTCCTCCGCGCTCGCGGACATGGACCGATTTGTCGAGGCCGGCATCACGACCTTCGATTGCGCGGACATCTACACCGGCGTCGAAGAACTGATCGGCCAATGGCTGCGAACACGGCCGGCGGCTGCTTCTGGAGTCCAGGTCCATACCAAGTACGTGCCTGATCTGGATCGCCTGGCGGCGCACTCCCGAGCGGACGTCGCTCGAGGCATTGAACGTTCGTTGCAGCGGCTCGGTGTGGATCGCATCGACGTCGTGCAATTGCACTGGTGGGACTACGATGCGCCTGGCTATGTCGACGCGGCCCGCTGGCTCGACGAGCTGCGCGCCGCAGGCAAGGTTCGCCATATTGGCCTGACTAACTTCGACCGCCAGAGACTCATCGAGATCGCCGACGCCGGTGTGCCGGTGGTCTCACACCAGGTGCAGTACTCGGTGCTCGATCGACGGCCGTCCTCAATGGCCGCGGAATGCAAGTCACGGTCGATTAGCCTGCTGTGTTACGGCGCGCTTGCCGGAGGTTTCCTCTCGGAGCGGTGGCTGGACGCCGCGGCCCCGACGGGCGCGCTCGAGAATCGCTCGCTGGTCAAGTATCGATTGATCATCGAGGAATTCGGCGGCTGGGAACTGTTCCAGCGCCTGCTGCGCGTGCTGCACGACATCGGCGCCCGTCATGGGACAGGCATTGGCGCTGTCGCGATGCGCTGGGTTCTCGATCAGTCCGGCGTCGCCGGCATCATCGTCGGTGCGCGGCACTCGAGGCATGTGCCTGCGATCGCCGACGCGCTTACACTCACGCTGACCGGCGCGGATCGCGATGCGATCGCGGCGATCCACGCGGAGGCAACCGGGCCAGGCGGCGAGGTCTACGCGCTCGAGCGCATCAAGGGCGGCGCGCATGCGTCGATCATGCGCTACACATTGAACGCCGGTATCAGGGATTTCTGATAATCTCCGTCCTCACCGGCACCACCGAAACCATTGGGATCGTGCTGCGCGACACCTTGGTCGTCGACCTGGTGCAGGCCAATGCGACCCTGGAGAAATCGAGATCCTTTCCGGCGGGGCGCATGCCGTCCGAGATGGTGGCGTTCATCACCGACTACGAAAACGGTCTGAAAGGCCGCGTCTACGCCATCGTCAACGACCTCGTCCAGAGCAAGGCGCTCGAGGGCAAGACGCCGGCGTACGTCCGCAAGCTTGCAGATGTCAAGACGCTCGCGCCGATTCCTCGTCCGCGGCAGATCATGATGACCGCGGTGAATTTCTACAGCCATATTGCGGAGAACGCTGCGCCCGAGGCGTGCGCGAAGGCAATCGCCGCGCGGAAAGCAAACCGCCGCGTCCCGTACATGTTCCTGAAAGCGCCCTCGTCGATCATCGGCACGGGGGAGACGATTTTGATCCCGCATGGCCGCACCGAGCTGGACTGGGAGATCGAGCTGGCGACGGTGATCGGCCGCCCCGCGCGCTACGTAGCCGCGCCCAAGGCGCAGGATCATGTGTTCGGCTACACCGTGATGCTCGACATCTCGGATCGCGGCGGCCGGCCGCCCGGCGGGTTCAGCAGCGGTGTCGACTGGTTCCTGATGAAGGGCCAGGAGACGTTTGGCCCGATGGGTCCGTTCATCGTGCCGAAAGAGTTCTACGGCAATCCAATGACCGACTTGAAGCAGACGCTGCTGGTCGGGACGGATCGGCGTCAGCAGTCAGATTCGTCGGACATGATCCACTCGGTGTGGGAAGTGATCGAGTACGCCTCGTCACTCGTGACGCTGCAGCCCGGTGATGTGATCGGCGCCGGCACGTCCGGCGGCGTCGGCATGGGCACGTCGGTGCGCGGCTCACAAGTATGGCTGGTGTCCGGCGATGAGATCACGGGCTCGATCGATAAGATCGGCACGCTCAAACACAAGGTCGAGGCTGCGCCGGCTCCCGCCCCGGGCACCGGATCGTATCTGCCACCGGTGACGCGCAAGCCCGGCGGCCAATAGATTCAGGAGATTTCAATGCACGCATTGCTGTCGTTCGGAGCTGTCGTAACGCTGCTGTGGGTCCTCGCCGTTCCGGCAACCGCCCAGACCCGAGAGGGCCTGATGGGCGATCTACTCAAGGACATTGCTGAAGTGGAGACCAAGGTCGTGGGTCTCGCGAAGGCCCTGCCCGAAGAAACCTACAGCTGGCGTCCGAGTCCGGGCGTGCGGTCCACCGGCGAGGTCCTCGCGCATGTCGCCGCAGATAACTATTTCCTGCCCGCCGCGATGGGCATCGCTGCGCCGAGCGAGACCGGGATCAAAGGTAAGGACTTCAAGACGGCGGCCGCGTTCGAGAAACGCACGATGACGCGGGACCAGGTGATCGCCGAACTCTCGAAGTCATTTGCGTTCCTGCGGACATCGATGACTGCCGTGACCGACGCCCAGTTGAGCGCGCCGATCGAGTTGTTCGGCCAGAAGACGACCAATCGCAGCATGTGGATCACCACCGCGACCCGCCTGCACGAGCATCTCGGCCAGTTGATCGCCTATGCGCGCAGCAATAAGGTGACCCCGCCCTGGACCAAGTGAGGGGGATGGACCGTCGCGACGCTCCTCTTTCCTGATCACCTTGGCGCCACCAGGGGAATTGTGTAACTCGGGAGAAAACGTAAGCACCTCAATGCGGGCTTAGGGTGATACCCGCCAGAGGATGCGTAAGCTCCACGTTGCTTGTTAGGTCACGTCTCGATACACTCCATGCACGCGCGGTTTATGCGCGGAACTTGTCGGAGTCGTTCACGTCCGAGCGGCACCGTTCCTCGTCTTACCCTCATCTCATTTCGGATTCTCGTCAGAACCATTTCAAGCCGGCGCCGTGATCGGAGCGTGCTAGAGGTGCCGGCGAAGCGAAGAACCTATGGCTCCATCGACGGTTCAGACGTTCACCTTGCACGATCGTGCCTCTGTTGCCCGGACACTCCGGCGCCACGAACACGCCCTAGCCGAAGCGGTCACTGATACATTCCTGCTCGCGCATCCGGATTGGGTGACGCGATACGGCGAACGGGCCCGGCTGGCGGGAATCGAAGACGCGCGCTTTCACGTGCAGTTCTTGGCCGATGCGATTGAGCGCGATTCGCGGGCCGCGTTCAGGGACTACGTTCAGTGGACGACGCGAGTGCTGGGCGCACGCGGGATCGATGCCACGTTCCTGTGGGAGAACCTGCGGCAGCTCCAGGACGCCATGAGCCCTCACCTGGGTGGGGCCGCCGACCGCGAGCTGATCGCCAGCTTCATCGGATTTGCCGAGGATGCCGATGGCGGCGAAGCGATCGCGAACGTGGGCGGACCCCTGGCGCTGACGCGGCGTCTGTTCGTGCAGGCAATTCTGGCGGGAGAACGCAAGGCAGCGCTCACCGTGGCGAGCGAAGCGCTACGCGACGGAGTGCAGGTCGAGGACCTGTATGCGGACGTGTTTCAGGACGCGCTGTATGAAGTCGGACGCCGCTGGGAGAGCAATCACATCACGGTGGCGCAAGAGCACATGGCGACGGCGGTCACCCAGTACGTGATGGCGCACGTGTTTGGGAGCCTCGCGAGTGTTGCCCCCAGCCGCGGTGTCGCGGTCATTACCGGCGTCCCCGGCGAGCTACATCACGTCGGCGCCCTGATGATCTCGGACATGCTCGAAGCGCGCGGGTGGCAGGTGCAGTTCCTCGGAAGCAATTTGCCGATGGCGGCGATCCTGGCGGCGATCGGCGACGCGAAGCCCATGCTCCTCGGCATTTCGATCACCATGCCGTTCAATCTCCATCACGCCGCGCGCCTGATTGCCGCGGCGCGCGGCGCCGATCCTGGCGTCCGGACCGTCGTGGGAGGGGCCGCGTGCCGCTTTGACGCCTGGCGCGCCACCGGCGCCGACGACTACGCGACGGATGTTCGCACGGCGATCCGCTTGCTGTGCGTGGAGGAGGGCGCATGATCCTCGCGGTGTCGAGGTTCCGCGTCGCCAACGGCATGTCAGACGCCGTCGTTGCCGCGTTTGCCGCCCGCCCTCGACTCGTCGACGGTTGGCCGGGCTTCCTCGGACTCGAGACCTTTACCGACATTGTCGATTCGACCGTGTTCCATCTGGTCACGCGTTGGACCAATCGTGACGCGTATCAGGCCTGGCATAGCAGCGCCAATCACCGCGAGTCCCATCGCTGGATCCCGAAGGGCCTGCGCCTCGATCCCTCACACACGCAGGTGCTCGAACTAGAACGAATTCCAGGCCAGGGCGCGCTGGATGTCGCCACCGTCGCCGGAGATTCGGTCGCGGCCTTTGGCGCCTACCTGGAGAAGACTCCGGTGGTACACGTGCTGCGCTGCGCGCTCAACGGTGATATCCAGATGATGAACAGCGCGATGTCGTCTCATCTGGGCCTGACCGGCGCGTCGCCGGGTGCATCGGTGTTCGGCCTGCTGACCGACGCCGATGACGCGACCGTCCGGGAACATTTGAGCGCACAGGTCACGGACGCGGCGACGTTTCATCTCAACTTTTGCGATGCGCGCGGCGAGCCGTTCACGCTGTTGTCCCACCTGATGAAATATCCCGACGGCTGCCTCTTGATTGGCGAGCCGGTCTACGCGGATGAGCAGCAACTGCAGAAGCAACTGGTCGAGCTGAACCAGGAGCTCGCGGCGCTGGCCCGCACCCGCCATCGCTCTGTGGTGTCGGAACAGCGCGCGCGACAGCTCGCCGAAGCCGACAATCGCGACAAGGACGACGGCCTGGCGGTGATCGCCCATGAATTACGCCAACCGCTCAATACCGCCATGCTGGCGCTGGCGATGGCAAAAAGCCATCCCGCGCAGGCCGAGCGCGCCCTGGAAATGATCGACCGACAGGTTGGCCACATGGCCAGGTTGATTGAAGATCTGTTGCATGCGTCACAGGTGACCCGCGGAGCGGTCGTTCTCAACCAAGAACCGGCGGACCTCGCGCAGCTGGTTCGCGATGTGGCCGAGGCCTTCGGGCCCGGCGTGCAGGAGCGCCAGCAGTTGCTGACGATTGTGGACCTGGGTGAGGCGCTGCTGGTGAGCATGGACAGCGACCGCATTCGCCAGGTACTCGTCAACATCTTGTCGAACGCGATGAAGTACACGCCCCATGCCGGGGTGATCGCGGTTTCCATTCAACGGGCAGCGACCGGGTATCGCGTCGTCGTGCGCGATAGCGGCGAGGGCATGTCTGCCGACGCGATCGGACGCGTGTTCGACATGTTCGTTCGCGGCACGACCGGCGGCAATGGATTGGGCATTGGCCTGGCGGTCGCCAAGCGCCTGGTGGAGCTCCACGGCGGCACGCTCACAGCACACAGCGAGGGTGTGGGCCGAGGTTCCGAGTTCGTAATGTTCTTGCCGGGCTCCCCGCCGGAGCAACCGCCATCGCCGCTGCGGAGAACCAGGACGGCCTGACGAGCCTTGTCGGTTCGCACTGAGCACAATCAGGCGCCGGGGATTGCAGGAAGCCCGGCCGGATGCGCTAGAATCAGAAGTTCCCGACCAAGCCGGAGAGATGGCTGAGTGGTCGATAGCGGCGGTCTCGAAAACCGTTATACCTTCACGGGTATCTAGGGTTCGAATCCCTATCTCTCCGCCATCATTCGGCTTCGCCTCATTCATGGCGGCGAGCTAGGGCTTCAGCGGCGCATCGACGGCTAGGCCGTCGCCAGCGGCGTCGAATCCCTATCTCTCCGCCAATCTTCTCGGGTTAATGGGGGATTCCCGAGTAATATTCAGGAATCTCCATGCCCTTCAAAGAAAAAGCCATCGTTCGCCACAAACTCCGCCCTGACTGGGGCGCCGGCCGCGTGCTGCAACGCAGCGATGAGTACCTGCAGATCGACTTCACTGCGGGCGGCCTGAAGAAGCTGAAGACCTCGATCGCCGACGACCACCTCGAGGCGGCTTCGGACGAGGAAGCCAGGGCCCTCAAGCCGGCGAAGGTGAAAGCCGCCAAACGCGCGGTGCAGCCCGCGGAACCCGAGCCGCTGAAGGCTGTGGTCGGGGCGAAAGCCGCCGTGGGAGCGAAAGCTGCTGTGGCCGCGAAAGCCGGTCTCGGACCGAAGGGCGTCGTCCCTGCAAAGGCAGCGGCGCCAGCCATAGCTTCCGCACCAGCGAGGGCCGCTGCGCCAGCCAAAGCCGCCGCGCCAGCGAAAGCCGCTGCACCAGCGAAGGCCGCTGCACCAGCGAAGGCTGCTGCACCAGCGAAGGCCGCTGCACCAGCGAAGGCCGCTGCACCAGCGAAGGCCGCTGCACCAGCGAAGGCCGCTGCGCCGGCGAAGGCCGCCCTCGCCGCCAAGGGCCCGGTCGCTGCGAAGGGCACTGCGTCCGCGAAGGGTGGCGCCGCGAAAGGCGCCAAAAGCAAGACCAGGTAGCACTGACGCCGCGCTAGCCGGAGCCTGTCGATCATCGAAGTTCGACAGCTCTGACTCCGCACCATCGTGCCGCCCCTGACGCCGAAGGGGCGCCACGCGATCACGCGTAAGCTCCTGCGCACATCACTGCCCGCCGAAGGGATAACTTGTACAACACGAAAGCATACGCCGCGGCCAGCGCGACGTCGCCACTGGCGCAAACTTCCATCACGCGCCGTGAAACGACCGAACACGACGTTCAGATCGAGATCCTGTACTCCGGCATCTGCCATTCGGACCTGCACTCGGTGCGCAACGAGTGGAGCGAATTTTCGCAGACGATTTACCCGATTGTCCCGGGACACGAGATGGTCGGCCGGGTCACCAAGGTGGGTGCTGCTGTCACCAAATATCAACCCGGCGATCTCGCCGCGGTCGGCTGTATGGTCGATGCCGACCGGACCTGTGATGCCTGCAAGGCCGGGCTGGAACAGTTCTGCCCGAACATGACGTTGACGTTCAACTCGCCCGACAAGCATCTCGGCGGCGTCACGCATGGCGGTTACTCCGAGAGCATCGTCGTCGACGAGCAGTTCGTCCTGCGCGTGCCCGCGAATCTTGACCTCGCCGGGGCGGCGCCGCTGCTTTGCGCCGGGATCACGACGTATTCGCCCTTGCGGCATTGGGGCATTACCAAGGGCAAGAAGGTCGGTGTGATCGGGCTCGGCGGCCTCGGGCATATGGGCGTGAAGTTCGCGC